>ENA-ORMR01000195-ORMR01000195.1-human-gut-metagenome-genome-assembly--contig:-NODE-195-length-70700-cov-46.326676_pt1 | contig 70700 bp, 68 predicted proteins | sample MGYA00242107_ERZ509003 | MGnify/ENA primary metagenome ERZ509003 (study PRJEB26280, sample SAMEA2338699) | human gut metagenome | biome: human gut; feature: human-associated habitat; material: faeces...
AAAACGGCGGCGGAACATCGCGACAGCCGGTGGACGTTCGTGAAAGGCAATATCGCCGACAAGGCGCTGATCGACCGTCTGTTCGGCGAGTTCAAGCCTGATGTGGTGGTCAACCTCGCGGCTCAGGCTGGCGTCCGGTATTCGATAACTAACCCCGACGCCTATGTCGAGTCGAACCTCATCGGCTTCTACAATATCCTGGAGGCCTGCCGCCATTCGTATGACAACGGACAAGAAGGGGTGAAGCATCTTGTGTACGCCTCGAGCTCCTCGGTTTACGGCTCGAACAAGAAAGTTCCGTATTCGACCGACGACAAGGTCGACAACCCGGTATCGCTCTACGCGGCCACGAAGAAGAGCAACGAGCTGATGGCGCATGCGTACTCGAAGCTCTACAACATACCGTCGACGGGCCTGCGCTTCTTCACCGTCTACGGTCCTGCCGGACGCCCTGACATGGCTTATTTTGGCTTCACGAACAAGCTTCTCAAGGGCGAGACCATAAAGATCTTCAACTACGGCAACTGCAAGCGCGACTTCACCTATGTCGATGACATCGTCGAGGGCGTAATCCGTGTGATGGAGAAAGCGCCCGAACGACGCACCGGCGAAGACGGCCTTCCCGTTCCTCCCTACGCCGTCTACAACATCGGCAACAGCAATCCCGAAAACCTCCTCGACTTCGTACAGATCCTCCAGGAAGAACTCGTGGCCGCCGGTGTCCTCCCCGCCGACTACGACTTCGAAGCCCACAAAGAACTCGTCCCGATGCAACCCGGCGACGTCCCGGTAACCTACGCCGACACCACCGCCCTCGAACGCGACTTCGGCTTCCGCCCCTCGACCCCTCTCCGCACCGGCCTGCGCCACTTCGCCCGCTGGTACAAAGAATTCTATAAATAAGATAGGGACGAACTTACAAATAGGATATTGAAGGAGTAGGCTTCTGAGAAGTAGGACTCTAATATATATAATCATATAATTTTACGTGAGTAAAAAGGTCTTCGGATTAAAAAAACTTTTTAATCCTTTACCATTTTTTATGCTATGCTTGTACATATTTTTTATGTACAATGCTCAAGCTACTTTATTGCCGACTGTAATTCATAGTATAGTCATGTATAGCATGATTATAGCTACATTCGGATATTATTTGTTCAAACAGAATCTGAATATCACCATATTTTCAATTTGGTATTTATCGTTTGGATTAATCTGTTTTTTTTCAGCTACATTCTACATAAAAAGCGATATAGCCATTCTATATACAATTTTAATATCATTAGTTATATCGTATTGTTACGTTAAAAATATAGTCACGCCCAAGCAAATCGATACTGTTGCAAATATTTACATTATATCCGCTTTGGTGATGGCCATCCAAATATGGAGTTCGGGACAATTGGATTATCTCCAAGCCGCTACCGATACGGAGCAATCAAGACTGGGCAGTGAAATTACAGGTAACGCAAATGTTTTTTCTGCATTGTTTATGTACTCCGGAGTATTTGCCGCCTGGAGTTACGTCTATTCAAATAAAAACAGATCAAAGCTAATATATGCTGTATCACTAATCCTTATTTTGGTAATAATGGTTATTTCGGGTGGTAGAAAAACCATAGTTGGAGTAGTTGCACCTTTGGCATTGTTCTACTTCTTTAAAGGCGATATAAAAAATAAGAAGAGACTCATCTGTAATATCTTAATAGCAATTTGTGTAGTCGGTGTACTCATATATGCAGTATTGAATATACCGTTTTTATATGATTATGTCGGGAAGCGCTTTGAGGGTCTATTTAGCATGTTGTCCGGCAAAGGTGCCAAGGTTAGTGGCGATGATATGCGAAGCAAAATCTTTGTGATGGCGTTTGAAGGCTGGATGCTGAATCCATTCTTTGGTCACGGCATTGATTCTTTTAAAGGATACAACCAAAGTGTTACAGGTCATTACTATTACGCACATAATAATTATGTGGAATTGCTTTATGATGTCGGTATCATTGGATTTGTCGCATATTACTGGATATTTGTGTACATATACAAACATTTAAAGACTTTAAATAAACAATTTTATAAGTATAAAATCTTAGGTTACGGTCTCTTAATGGAGATGTTGATATTTGATTTTGGCGGTGTATCATATTATTTGGTTGGTAATATTGTCATTTTAGCAATTGCTTATAGTTGTGCAAAATTGCAAGTAGTAGATAAAGTTGATTATTGGACTTCAATTAAATCATAAAGTTTGTGAACAATACTAACTCTCATAAAATAAATTTTTCTTTTATAAGGCTAATTCGATTATTGAGAATTCAATATTTGAATAATAAAGCAAAAAAGAGAATTGCAAATAAAGCTACTTTAATTGGTGAAAATCATCAAATTGTACCTGAGGCCAAAATATTATTAGAATTTGGCGCTACACAGGCTAATATTGTATTGGATGAACATAGTGAATTATTTGGGAAAATAATTGGGTGGGGGCCAGATTGCAATGTAAAAATTGGTAAATGGGCAAAAGTTGGATACAATTGTACGATAACATGTGTAGACAATATTGAAATAGGTGATTATACAGCTATTGCAGATGGTGTGACTATAGTAGACCATAATTATCATCCTATTAATCCCGCTGATAGAAAATATATGAGAACCACACCTCATGGGTCTATCGAGCGCTCTCCATTATTTTCAGAACATAAACCTATAATAATAGGTGAGAATGTAATGTTAGGACATAATGTCCGTGTTTGTAAAGGAGTAACAATTGGTGATAATTGTATTATTGGTGCAAATTCGATTGTTACTAAAAATATTCCTTCGAATTGCATTGCTGCTGGAATTCCAGCGAAAATTGTTAAAGAAAATATTGATTTAAATACCACTCCAATATTCCCTTTGAATAAATGAAGCGGTCTCTTAAAGTCTTATTTAATACTTTATGTCTATATGGTAAAATGATTGTAACTACAATCATTGCATTGTATTTGACAAGAGTTGTGCTTAATTACCTTGGAACGAATGATTTTGGTATATATAGTCTGATAGGAGGGGTAATATCGCTTCTTTCATTTGTTAATTCGGCATTGATGGTTTCGTCGCAGCGTTATTTATCTGTTGCATTGGGCGAAAAAAATTATTCAAAAGTTAAGGACATTTTTTCGTCAAGCATATTGATACATATAGCTATGACGGTTTTTCTTGTTCTGTTATTTGAGCTTTGTTCTCTCTTTTTATTTGATCATTTTCTGAATATAGCACCTCAGCGAATTTCGGCAGCCAAAGTCGTTTATCAGCTGATGATAGTTTCTACAATTTTTACCGTCCTTGGTGTTCCATACAATGCAATAATCAATGCTAAAGAAGACTTATGGATGTTTTCTATTATTGAAAGTCTCTGCGCATTATTGAAACTCGGAATAATAATTATTTTCCACCTGTCTAAAAGTGACGCCTTGATATTATATACGGGGTGGATAATGATTGTAACTATACTCAATTTTTTATTTAAGTTCGTATGGTGCAAAATTAAGTATTCTGAATGTAGCTCAGTATCATTAAGTATAGGTCGTAATAGGAAAATAATAAGACAAATGCTTGGCTTCTCGGGATGGAATGCATTCGGAACTTTAGCTTTGATAGGTAGAAATCAAGGTGCGGCTATCGTCCTTAATTTGTTTTGGGGTACGGCTATTAATGCGGTATACGGTATTGCCAATCAGGTAAATAGTCAGCTTATATACTTTTCCACCATGATGACGACATCTATGGCTCCTCAGATTATGAAAAGCTATGGGGAGGGTAATACCATGAGGATGCTAAGTCTATCGGTTTTTACGTGTAAACTGGCTTTTCTATTATCAGCAATATTTGCGATACCATTGTTGATTGAAATGAACTTCGTTCTGCGGGTGTGGTTAAAAGATGTTCCTGAATATACAGGTATATTTTGTACTCTGATTGTATATATGTTTTTATTTATGCAACTGACACCTGGTTTGAGCAGGGCCATTCAGGCTACTGGAAAAATTAAATGGTATCAGATCATAACGTCAGGGTTAATGTTGCTTCCCATTCCCATTGCTATATTGTTGGGCCATTTAGGAGGTAGCAATTTAGTAATATTATATGCGATGATCTTTTCGCAAGCTCTTTCTGCTCTATCGACTGTTTATCTCGCCAATCGTATAGTTGGTCTTGATGTGAAGAAGTTTCTAATCTTTATAGCCAAGGCAATGATGTCATTCATTTTTATTTATATGGTAGGGCTTTTTGTTGAACGAGCTATATCGGCAGTCTACAGTGAATGGGTGACGTTCTTTATTATAGTTCCGATTACCATGGTTTCCTTTGCCTCTATTTATTTCTTGCTTGTGTTTGATCTTCAAGACAAGGAAAGAGTGATAAATGTTGTAAGAGACTTAAGAAGAAAGAGATAGAGTATATATTGAAAATTCGGTATAATGGGCTTTATCATAATCAACAAACAGGTACATTGAAATGACCAACACAGGTTCGTTTCTTTAGTATCAAAGCCAGTCGGTTATACATGGGAAATCAATTAAAAACTGATAAGAAATTCAGAAAATAAATGAACATATCAGGCTTCGTTTCTGCATGAACGACCTTGGTTCGAAGTGTTCTATGTACTCCAACTCCACCCATTGCTTCTTGATAAGGTTTACTTCTGTGATTCTTATAGCCGTCTACCTTGCTGATATACAAAAACTTGCCAACATATGTACATTAATTCTTAGTGACTACTTATCTATTATTCTGATGAATTATGAGCATATTTAAACATATTATTAATCATCTCAGGTATTTGTATTATTCTTCATCCTCTGAAAGATTTTGTAAATATTTGGGGTACAATGGTATAAAAATAGGAGAGGGGACTAAGTTCCGTCCTAAAACCACTTCCATTGACTTAACCCGACCTTCATTAATCAGCATAGGCGAAAATTGTTATTTCAACGAACATTTAACTATTCTGACACATGATTGGGTTACCAATGTATTTTTAAATATCGGACGTTCATTTTTACCTAGTTCAGGACGCGTTACGATAGGAAATAATGTATCCACCGGTCAGAATGTAACTATTTTGAAAGGTGTAACTATAGGAGATAATTGTTTTATCGGAGCTAATAGTTTAGTTACTAAAAATATTCCTGCTAATTCCATAGCAGTGGGTATTCCTTGCAAAGTTGTGTCAACAATAGATGATTATTATACTAAGAGACAGGTACAATGCTTATCCGAGGCGTTAGATTACGCCCAAAGCATTAAAGAACGTTTTGGAAGGAGACCTGTGATAACCGACTTTTGGGAGGAATTTCCACTTTTTATTGATGGTGATAAGATTGACGATTATCCAGAACTTAAAGATATCATAAAAAGGCAATGTGGGCCAACATATGAAGCATATAAAGCTCATCATAAAGCAAAGTATGATGGATTTGAAGCATTCTTACGTGCCGCATATTTATAGTAGCATCTACGTAGTAATGTCGCGTGCTACTGATAAATACAAATGAAACGATTACTTAAAACAAGAAGCGAAATTTCAAGTATTCAAAACAAGGAAAAAAATGATAAATATTGTAAGAGACTTAATGAATAAGAAATAGAGTATATATTGAAAATCCGATATGATGGACTTGTCGATTATCATTATAACAATGAATCGTGCCGAACAACTATGTGAGGCAATTCAATCATGTTTGAAGTGCAATCTTCCTGAAGGAACAGAATTTGTCATAATAGACAATGCATCTTCAGATAATACCGAAGATACTGTTCATCAATTGATGAATGAGACGAATCACAAAATTATTTATAAGAAACTTCCGGAAAATTTAGGTGTAGGAGGCGGACGGAATTTTGCTTTGAAATATGCTACCGGTAATTACATTTATGTTCTGGATGATGATGCCGTAATTGATGTTGAAGATAAGGACTTTTTTCTGAAAGCAATTGCCATTTTAGAGAGGAATCCTAATTATGCAACTCTGACTACACAGATTTATGATACAGCATGGAAAGATATTCGTCTAAAACATACCGATCTAAAGGTCGCAGACAATATCTATGAATGCTTTATGCCCTGCGGCGGTTCTCATTTTTTCAGACGTTCAGATTTTGTAGATCCTGTTTATTATCCTAATAAGTATGGATATGAAGAAATCGCTGTAGCAATGCAGGCTTATATGGATGGACGAATCAATGTCTTTTGCTCAGACTTAAGAATTATTCATAAGCCTAAGATTAATAAATGGGTTGTCAAAGATAACAAGCAGCATTTTATCAATGATTTCGCAAGCCAATATGCTATAAAGAAGGTATTATATCCTAAATGTGTGTTACCATTGTTGTGGATGGCTTATAAGGCAAGATATTTTAGATATTTGCATGGCAGCCAACTATCCGCTCAGGGAACAGAAATTATCAACGGATTAGTGGATATTGGCTCGGGATTTAACAGAATAGATATTTCGACGTTTATTCATCTTGTGAGGAAATTCGGTTTTTCTATATTATAATTTAATAAGAAAAATGAATATACTCTTTATCACAATTAGTATAGGTTACGGTGGGGCCGAAAAAATGATGAATTTTGTGACGAATACACTCGTTTCAAAAGGGAATTCGGTAACAATTCTTAATCTCAATACTATTTCTCAGGATATTTCTCAGCATAAACAGCATTTTAATCCTGCCATAAAAATAATAAATTTGGGTGCGCCGAAAAAAAATCGGCATTTAGTTTTTATAACTAATATTTGTTCGTTTGTAAAAAAGAACAAAGTCGATGTAATATTAGCGTTTACAATGTTCCCGAATTTCTATGCAAAAATAGCTTCTTGGATAACCGGAGTGCCATCGATAATGTCTGAAAGGGGAGATCCGAACAGAACGTTTGGCAAAGGACTTAAAGACAGATTTATGCGATTTGTTATAAACTGCTCGTCGGGAGCTGTATTCCAGACTAAAGAAGCTTCATTGTTCTATTCAAAAAAATTGCAGGATAGAGGGGTTGTTATCCCAAATCCTATTTTTAAAACGGACAATGTCATCCCCGTGGTTACTGCTAAAAACAGATTGAAAACAGTTGTGTCGGTGGGGCGTTTTCAGAATATACAGAAACGTATGGATGTGATGTTGAAAGCTTTTCAGGTATTTAGCATTTCCCATCCTGAATATATTCTGAAAATGTACGGTTCGGGGGAAATGGAATATGTGAGAGAAATGGTACGTTCATTGGGGATAGAAGATAAAGTGCATTTAATGGGAGTAGTGCAAAATCCGATGTCTAAAATATATAATGATGGTATTTTTGTTATCACATCGGATTATGAGGGAATCCCTAATGCTCTTTTGGAGGCTATGTCCGTAGGCTTGCCGGTAGTCTCAACCGATTGTAGCCCCGGTGGCGCTAAACTATTGATCCGTAATAATGAAAACGGATTGCTTGCGGAAAGAGGAGATTACATGAGTGTGGCAAACGCACTTTCAAGATTTGCGGAAGATGCAGATCTTATGGACCGATGCTCATCCAATGCTGTCAAGGTCTTAGATCGCTTTGCTCCACAAAGGATCGGTGAAATGTGGACAGAATATATAGCCTCGGTTACCGCTTGTTCGAATTGAGGATAGATTACAGTTATTTTGAGCCATCGCTAAATTATATTCTTGGTCGAATATTGCATTGAATTAACCTGCAATGTCAATGTGTAGCAAGAATTTGGTTTATCATATATAAAAGATGAAGACAATATTCATAGGACCGTTTGGGAATGGCCGCGTGCCAGACAATGGCGCCTCGATAAAGAATTACCATATTATTAATAGATTACGTCCTTTGATTCCCGATCTCATCGCATTAGATACGGATGGTTGGAAAAAACGGCCTATTCTATTGTTGCGAATTCTTTGGACTATCCTACGCAATCCGAAAGAGCGCTACATTTTATCATTGAACAATGACAGCGCGAATAAGATAATCAGACTTCTTAAGTCTATTGCTCCGAATGCCAATGTAGTATATTGGGTTATCGGAGGATCGATAGGGAAGTGGATAAACGATAGGAAAGTCAGTGCCTCGGACTATGCATGGCTACAGAATATTATCGTAGAGGGAGAATCAATGAAAACTCAGATGGCGGCTGCCGGACTCTCGAATGTATCTGTCATGCCAAATTTTAAGTCTTTCAAAGACTTACCCTCTATGGTATCGCATAAGAAAAATGATATACTGAAGTTTGTGTTCATTTCGCGAATAAATGTTGATAAGGGTTGTTCACTGCTGTTAAATGCTATTGAAAGTTTAAATTCAGCAGGGTACGAACACCGGTTTACGGTAGATTTTTACGGTCCGGTAGAAGATAATTATCTTGAAGAGTTTAAGCTTAAGATAAACGCTATTCCGAATGCAACATACAGAAGGTTCCTCGATCTACGCGATAAATTGAATTATAGCGTCCTTGCGGAATATGATGCCATGGTATTTCCTACATTTTGGCATGGGGAAGGTTGCCCGGGTATTGTTATCGATGCCTATATATGCGGTCTCCCGATTCTTGCCAGTGACTGGAATCTGAATGGCGATTATATCATCCATAATCATACCGGATATTTATTTGAACCAAAATCAGTGGAAGCGATAGCTGATTCATTGCTCAAATGCATTACCGGCGAAATAGATCTTGAAGTATTAAGGGCAGGAGCTCTTAAAGCTAAACATAGATATGATATTGAGGAGGTCCTTTCGATCTCAAATCTTTCGATAAACCGACTTATAGATGCTTAGAATTATCGGCGATATCTGTTTTGCCGACTGGTATTTCGATAAAGGCAAGGGAGTGGGATCTTCCATAGCCTCAGGTAATAATCCATTTGCCAAACTTCAGCGAAATGCGGAAGACTTTTGGATTGGTAATTTCGAATGTGTATGTGCGGAATCTGACGACCATTTTGTTGTACGTCCCGAAGTTCTGAATTGTGTCCCTCATCTCGATTTGTATGGCGTAGCAAATAACCATTCCATGCAGATTGGCGATTCTGGCTACAAGCAGACCTTACAATATCTTGATTCGCACAGGATATCTTATGTTGGAAGTCTGTCGCAAAAGAGCCGGATTTTTGTACATAAGAATAAAAAGATAGGCATACTGGCTTTCAGCATGCGTCCTGATAATTTCACTCAGCAGCCTCTGTATTGGCATTTGCCGGATTTGTCAGAAATAGAGAAAGAAATAGGAATGCTTGCGCAGTGCGATTATAAAATCGCCTATATCCATTGGGGATATGAATTTATGAATCGCCCGAATTTAGAGCAACGACAGCTCGCCCACTGGCTGATTGACTCAGGACTGGATCTGGTTGTAGGTATGCATCCGCACGTAGGACAGGGCGCTGAGGTGTATAAGGGAAAACATATTTTTTATTCTTTGGGAAATACTGTTTTTAACATGTCCTGGGAGCCAACTCGATATGGATTTATTGTGAATGTCGATTTATCGAAGCTAAATCCTGAGGTATCGTCGCAATATATTTATATAGGCGATGATTTTTTTCCAGAAGTAGTAGAAAACGTTCCCACACCATTTACGCGACAATTTCTTGACAGAGAAGTCCTGGTGGTTGAAGAAAATGAGAAGTATTTTGCAAAGGCTAGACAGTGTAATGCCCAATACACCAAAGTTAATCGTAAAGCAGTGATAAAGCGCATGTGGTCGATGCCCCTCAATGAAAAAATCGAGTTAGTACGTGACTTTCTAAATAGACGTATTCTTAAACGATGAATATCTCAACAAGCAAAACGATGTCAGCAGTGTGCTGGCCTTTAATTAAGATCTGCGAATGGATGGGACGTAATACTCCCGAAAATCTTGTCAAAATACGTTTTTATGCTAAGTTCAAACGTTGGCCAAGACTTGACAATCCTGTAGATCTCAATGAAAAAATCTTATGGATGAAATTGCACGCAGATATCACCCGCTGGACAGAACTTGCCGATAAATATCTCGTGCGAAATTATCTTGAAGAACTGGGCCTTGGTGATTATCTCGTAAAATTATATGGAAAATGGGATAAAGCCGCGGATGTGGATTTCGACAAGTTGCCCGACTCAGTAATCTTCAAGGTCAATAATGGCGATGGCAAGGGGACAAATCTTATAGTCAATGATTTGAAGCATGCTGATAAGGATGGTTTGCGTAGAGTATTCCGAAAATGGCTTAATCGAAAGAATATAGGCGATCTTTCCGCAGAACCACAGTATAAGGGAATGCATCCGTGCATCATTGCGGAAGAAGTGCTGAAACTTCCGGAAGGTGCACATTCGCTTACTGATTATAAGGTATGGTGTATCAATGGTGTTCCCCGCTATGTATGGACTTGCAGCGACCGTGACGAAGATGGCGGTGGGGCTGATGTGATGACCTATGATTTGGATTGGAACGCTCATCCCGAGTTTTCGGTTTTTACTTCCGAGTATCGTCATGGTAAATTATTGCCTCGACCTGAGAACCTGGAATCGATGCTTGAACTGGCTCGAAAGTTGAGTAAAGATTTTCCGATTCTTCGCGTGGATCTGTATAATATCGATGGTAAAATATATTTCGGAGAATTGACATTTACTTCGCAGGGCGGCATGATGGACTTCTATTCACAGGAATTCTTGACAATGCTTGGTAAAGAAGCCGATATCTCTTCGATCAAACGAGTTAGGTAATGAAAGATTTCGGTCTTGTTTCGATCATAACTCCGTCGTGGAATTGCGGCCCGTTTATCGAGGAGACAATCCGGAGTATACAGGCCCAAACCCACACTAACTGGGAGCTGCTTTTTCAGGATGATTGTTCTACGGATAACACAAAAGATATCATAGGGCGCATGGCAGCGGAGGATGCGCGCATTAAATATGCATGTAACAGTAGTAATTCCGGCGCTGCAATAACACGCAATAATGCTCTCTGTCGGGCTCGCGGCCGGTGGATTGCCTTTCTTGACAGTGATGATCTTTGGTTGCCTGAAAAGCTCGAGCACCAGTTACGTTTCATGGTAGAAAATAATTATGTTTTTTCTTACCATGAATATACAGAAATCAGTGAGAATGGTGAGGATCTTGGAATATATGTGAGCGGGATTATAAAAGTCGGAACTTTCGCTATGTTCGCCTGTTGCTGGCCCGGTTGCTTGTCGGTGATGTATAACCGGGATAAAGTCGGACTAATTCAGATCGAGGATGTCCGTAAAAACAACGACACGGCCATGTGGCTTAAGGTTGTACGGAAAGCTCCGTGCTATCTTTTGAAAGAAAATCTTGCACGATATCGCCGCAGGGCAAATTCCATCACACCAAAACCTGTCTGGAAAAGAATTTGGGCACATTATCCTCTTTTCAGAGTTGCCGAGAATATGAATCCTGTTGCAGCTACTTTCTGGACACTGATAAACGTTGTTGGCAACACTTATAAAAAGCTGTTCTTTGTCAAAAAATTAAATCGCTAATTATATGAACGTGAAAATGAATATACCGTTCTCGCCGCCGGATATGTCGGAGGCTGAGATTATGGAGGTGGCCGAGGCCATGAAGTCGGGCTGGATTACTACCGGACCTAAAACCAAAGAGTTTGAGAATCTTATCTCGCTGTGCTGCCAGACGGCGGTGACCGATGCCGACGGCAAGCCGGTGCACAAGACCGTGTGCCTCAATTCGGCCACAGCCTGCATGGAGATGGCTCTGCGGGTGCTCGGCATCGGTGAGGGCGACGAAGTGATTGTTCCTGCCTACACATACACAGCCACGGCAAGCTCGGTGTGCCATGTCGGAGCGCGTCCGGTTTTGGTGGATTGTGCTCCCGGCTCGTTCGAAATGGATTATGAAAAGATGGCGGATGCCATCACGGAGCGCACCAAGGCCGTTATGCCTGTCGATCTCGGGGGTATCGTAGCCGACTACGATAAGGTGTTCGCTGCTGTTGAAGCTAAGAAGCATCTTTTCAGACCGGCCAACGATATTCAGAAGGCTTATGGCCGGTGCATAGTCATTGCCGACGCCGCGCACGCTTTCGGCGCTATGTGGCACGGCAGGATGTGCGGTGAGATCGCCGATTTCACTTCTTTCTCGTTCCATGCGGTAAAAAATCTGACAACCGCCGAAGGCGGCGCGCTGACCTGGCGCTCGCACGAGGGTGTGGACGATAATGCCGTTTACAACAAAATCCAGTTGCTGTCGTTGCACGGACAGAACAAGGACGCGTTGGCAAAGACGAAACTCGGAGCCTGGGAATACGATATCATCGGTACATGGTACAAGTGCAACATGACCGACATCATGGCCGGCATCGGACTTGCCCAGCTCAAACGCTATCCCGAGATGCTGCGCCGTCGCCGTCAGCTCATCGAGCGTTATAACGTCGCTCTCGAGCCCCTCGGTGTCAAGGTGCTGCCGCATTACAGCAACGAGCACTCGTCGAGCGGTCACCTTTACCTCACCCGTATCCCGGGAATTACCGTCGAGCAACGCAACGACATCATCGTTAAGATGGCCGAACGGGGCATCGCCACAAATGTCCATTACAAGCCACTGCCCATGATGACGGCCTATAAGGCGCTCGGGTATGACATCAAGGATTACCCCAATGCCTATGAGCAGTATCACAACGAGATTACACTGCCGCTGCACACACGTCTCACCGATGAGGAAGTCGAGTACATTCTCGGCAACTTCACCGACATAATCAAAGGACTTTGAAACGGCTTTTCGACATCATTGCAAGCGGACTCGGACTGATTGTCCTGAGTCCGCTTTTTGTCATTCTGGCGATATGGATCAAGACGGATTCCAAGGGCCCGGTCTTTTACCGGCAGACGCGTGTCGGTCGTGGAAACAAGGATTTCAGGCTGTATAAATTCCGCTCCATGCGCCCCGACAGCGACAAACTCGGCCTCATAACGGTCGGGGGTCGCGATCCGCGCGTAACCCGCTCGGGCTACTACATCCGCAAGTACAAACTCGATGAGTTTCCCCAGCTTATCAATGTGTTCATCGGCGACATGAGCCTTGTCGGGCCACGTCCGGAGGTTCGAAAATATGTCGATATGTACACCACTGAACAGATGCGAGTCCTCTCGGTGCGTCCCGGCATCACATCGCTTGCCTCGATACGCTACCGCAACGAAAACGATATTCTCGCTGCCACCGACGATCCTGACCGCTGCTATATCGAGCAGGTGATGCCCGACAAGCTTGCCATCGACCTCGAATACGTGGACAGGGCCACGCTGTGGAATGATATTAAACTCATTTTCTCTACTTTTCGGAAAATTATAGTAAAATGATGGAGCGAATACTATTGTGTAAGCCGAGGATGAGCGGGCGTGAGCTTGATTTTATCAAGGCAGCGCTTGCGGAGGATTGGGCTGTGCCTCTGGGGCCCGACTGCGATGCCTTCGAGCACGAATTGGAACAGTATGTGGGCGAAAACAAAGCGGTTGCTGCGCTCGTTTCGGGTACAGCAGCTTTACATCTGGCACTGATTGCCTGCGGAGTCGGACCGGGCGACGAAGTTCTGGTTCAGTCGTTTACTTTCTGTGCGTCCACCAATCCTATCGCCTATCTTGGTGCGACCCCTGTCTTCGTAGATTCGGAACAAACAACCTGGAACATGGATCCGGAACTGCTTGACCGGGCGATAGCGGATCGTATCAGAATAACCGGAAAGAAGCCCAAGGCCATTATTCCGGTTGCGTTGTACGGGATGCCATATCGGATTGATGAAATCCTGAAAGTAGCCGAAAAATATGATATCCCTATAATAGAAGATGCCGCCGAGGGCTTCGGCTCGAAATACCGCGGACAGGCGCTCGGCACGTTCGGCAAATACGGCGCCTTGTCGTTCAACGGCAACAAGATGATAACGACCTCGGGCGGTGGCGCTTTGATATGCCCCGATGCCGAGAGCCGCAAGACAATCATGTGGTACGCCACCCAGGCTCGCGAAAGCTATCCCTACTATCAGCATGAAGTCGTGGGCTACAACTATCGTCTGAGCAACATTTCAGCCTGTATCGGCAGAGCGCAGATGACTGTTCTTGACGAGCATATCGCCCACCACCGGCATGTGCAGGCGCTCTATGAAGAGTTACTGAAGGATGTCAATGGCATAAAAATGCATACAGCACCCTCGCCCGAATTCGATTCGAATTACTGGCTGTGCACGGCAACTCTTGATCCTGATGCCAAGGTCAAAGGTCAGGAAAACGCCTATAAGCAGGTGATAAGCGGGGCCGTTGGAGGTGCCGCGGGCGTGACCCATACAGTGGCGTCGGCTACGACCGACTGCCAGCCCAACGACAACGTCGAGACCCTGCGTATGGCTCTGGATGCAGCCGGAATCGAGTCGCGTCCGCTGTGGAAGCCGATGCACAAGCAGCCGGTTTACAAAGACGCTCCGGCCTACGTCAACGGCGTGAGCGAGTCTCTCTTCAAAGTTGGCATCTGCCTTCCCGCCGGTCCCTGGGTGACCGATGACCATGTGCGCTACATCGTCGACCAAATAAAAGCCAGCATCTGCTGACCGCATAACTACAGCATTGACTTGCTTACAAGGAGGCTTCGGCCTCCTTTTTTATTATCTATTTTTAAATGACAATCTGTACACTCAATTTTTTTCTCATTTTAATTAAGGAAAATTTGTTAACTCCAATATTTTAGCATACATTTGTGAACAGCGGACAACCTTTATTAACCTTAAACTACTATGAAAAAACTGTTACTTGCCGCTCTCGTCGGTTTTGCACAGGTTACGGCTATGGCCCAGACCGACGGAGCACCTTGTGTAATCACTCACAATGGCGTTGACTACACTCTCACCACGCGATGGATCGACAAGGAGTTGTTGAAAAACTGCTCCAACATGCAATACAAGCCTGAAGTTGGCGTATGGTGGAATACTCCGGTGGACTTTATTGTCAAAAACGATGTGATCTATTTCACACGCGATGCTGCCGACAATCAGCCTTCGGATCTCTTCCTTACAGTCGACGGTACCACACATCAGGTAGGCGATGTATGCGCTATCGATTATGGTGACATCAACCATACTTATGTGTCGGCTGTGTATGCCGGCACAGACGGCGCTGGAACCTACTTTGCGGCTGCCTACGGTCGCGGCCACAAAGATTATCCAATTCAGATTTTCCCTCTGGAATTCGATGCCAGCGGTCAGCCCAAAGCGATGCATAAATATGAAATCACTGTCAATACCAACTGGTATACGCAAAATGTCTGGGTCGGGGGCGATCTATTGAGCGGCAATTTCACCGTCGTGGCTCTTCTCTCCAACGCAAAGCAACCGGCAGTAAATGATGCCAGCTACCAGACAGGACTGTCTGTATCGACATTCTCGAATGGTGTCCGTGTCAATCACCGGCTCATTCCGTTCTCGCTCTCTGTATGCGACATGAAAGTTATCGACGACGACCATATCATAATCCACGATCGACACTATTGGACTCACCTTCCATCGAATGGCGTCAATACCAAGGCCGAACATCCCACCATGTATCAGATCGGCAGCGGAGAACTTCTGGAACAGTCTGTACTCGCAGTGTTGCCTGAGGATGACGGTATGGGAAACGGCATGGCATTCTTCACTCTTGGCGACAGCGAGCCCATGATGGTGTATGCCTCCAGTGGCATGGAGCCGGAATTCAAACTGATGGCCGTACCTGACTATCCACGCTCGTTCGACGGAGCATATGAGCTTGGCGTAATCACACCCAAAAGCGTGCAGTTGTCCACCGATTCGCCCAATACCCTGCGTGGAAAGACACGTGTATTTATAGAAAAGCCTGATGACAATACCGCTAATATATTTGTAAGTGCCCAGAATCAGGGTATGGCAGCTTACGCATTGACACGAGAAGATGATGACAATCCCGTAACTGGCATAACTGCTGTGAGTCCGGATAGTTCCGGCGCTCCTGAATACTATACTCTTACCGGTATACGACTGAGCGCTCCTCCCGCAATCGGCTGCTATATTGTCCGTCGTGGCTCTGACGCCAAAGTCTCAATAGTTCGCTGACACAGTCGCCACGAGGCCTCGCTCAAATAATTAAACGATAAAAATAAGCGCTGACCATCCAAATGGTGATCAGCGCTTATTTTTGCGGAGCGACCGAGATTCGAACTCGGGAAACGCTTTTGACGTTTACACGCTTTCCAGGCGTGCCTCTTCAGCCACTCGAGCATCGCTCCATTGTTTACGGGTGCAAAGGTAGCTATTTTTTTTGAAATGCAAATTGTTTTGCCCGTTTTTTATTCAGCCACTCGAAAAAAACAATTGCGGCTCAACCGTTGGAACAGGCCAACTCTACAATTATATTTTGGCATAATCTCTCCCTATATACCCCCTACCATCTTCAGATAACGAGAAGTCATTCAGAAGACTGTATACAGCAAGGCATCGGCAGACAATGATTCAGGATTATCTGCCGACGCCTCACTACAAATCAATTAACAACTGGTGCGATATTGCTTGGGACTTATACCCATTTGCTGCTTGAAATATTTACCGAATGCGGATTGAGTCGGAAAATTAAGAGCGTATGCTATCTCCTGAACAGTCATTTCGGTATAGCGCAACATCATTTTGGCTTCGAGCACCACATATTCATTAATCCAGCTCAATGCAGATTTTCCACTGTAAGTCTTTATCATCCCCGACACATATTTCGGCGTAAGAAACATCTTGTCGGCATAGAACTGCAACGTCCTTTCTTTGGTATGATAGGCATTCACAAGATTCATAAACTTATCGAAAAGCTGTTGAGCCCGCGTTTCATTCCGTTCCAATTCAGGGGTAGCGGAATGCTGATACCGCTTCATCATCGCTATTATCGTATGCGAGAGCGCAAGAGCCAGACCGTTTATCACTTCCGTATTTCCGTCCTCCATATTCTTTCTCAACAGAATATAATATGGTTTCAGATAAGACAATTCTTCGAACGGAACATATATCGGCCCGTTATCTCGCAGGCTTATATAACTCTGAGCCCGGAATCTGAAATCAAGTTGGATCTGCTGCAGATATTCTTCAGATATAATTATGGCATATCCGCTTACATTCTCTGCCCTGTTGATCTGGATAATATCACCGGCGAGCCCGGCGGGAACAGATCCAGTCGGCTTACGAAGTATGGCAGAAAGCCATAGCCGGAAGAGAAGTGGCCGAAAAAACCTACAACCGCGTGAACCGTCTGTTTGAGAACGGAGTCATGGCCGAACAGAAACGCGACGAGGCTTTAGCCAATTTCAGAGCTATGCAGGCAAATGAGAATGCTGCAAAATCGCAATACGACATGGCTGTAAACGGAAGCCGCAATGAGGATATTAACGCCGCCCAGGCTCAGGTATCGCGCGCAAAAGGCGCCATAAGCGAAGTATCGTCGTATGTCGACGAGACAGTTCTGACTGCAAGCGACGACGGCATCGTCACCGAGATATTCCCCGAAGTCGGCGAACTTGTCGGTTCCGGAGCTCCGATTATGAACGTATCGAAAATCGGCGACATGTGGTTCACATTTAATGTCCGCGAGGACTTGCTTCCAGGTCTGACAGTCGGTACTGGTGTCACTGCATATATACCCGCTTTCGACAAAAACGTTGAAATCAAAATAACACGCATCAAAGAAGTCGGCTCCTTCGCTACATGGAAGGCCACAAAAGCCCTCGATGATTTCGATCTGAAAACTTTCGAAGTACGGGCTCGCCCTGTCGATCCGTCGGAAGTGAGCGGGCTTCGTGAGGGCATGTCGGCAGTACTGGTGCAGTAAACTATTATCCCCGTTGCAGATATGACGATTTTCCAACGCCTTAAGGCTATATTTATATATGAACTCAAAGCCTATTCCCGCAGGCCGCTTTTCATGTTCTGCATAGTTGTGGCACCGGTCCTGTGCGTGATATTTTTCTCGACACTCATGGACAAAGGGCTGCCTACAAAACTTCCTGCCGGAATAGTGGACGAGGACAACACAAACATATCACGGACAATAGTCCGTACCATCGATGCTCTCGAAGAGACCAATCTGGCATATTCATATCCTTCTTTTAACGAAGCGAGGAAAGCCATGCAGCGCGGCGATATTTTCGCTTTTTTCTACATTCCCGAAGGTACGACCGAAGATGCCATCGCCAACCGACAGCCGAAACTGTCGTTCTACACCAACGAAGCCTACTTCGTGCCAGGCTCCCTGCTGATGAAAGACCTCCGCACCACCTCGGAACTATCCGGCCTGGCCATGACGAGAGAAACGCTGTATGCCAAAGGCGCCACAGAAGATGATGCCATGAGTATCATCCAGCCAATAACGATTGAAACGCACCCTATCGGCAATTCAACCCTCGATTATGGTGTTTACCTTAACAACATAATCGTTCCGGGCATATTCATATTGCTGATCATGCTTTCCACGACATACACAATCGGCATGGAGTGGAAAACAAATAACCAGAAGAATATGTATTCCATGGCAGGTAATTCATCGACAGTAGCCCTGATAGGCAAATTGTTGCCACAGACAATTCTGTTTTCGCTTTTGTTCATATTCTGCGATGTCTATCTGTACAAAATCATGCAGTATCCCTGCCAAAGCGGTATATGGTCAATGATCTTGCTCGGCATCGCCACGGTACTCGCCTCTCAGGCCTTCGGCGTTTTCCTTTTCGGCCTTTTCATCGGTCAGATGAGATTATCCATGTGCCTGTGCTCGCTGTGGGGTATTCTGTCTTTTTCTCTCGCAGGATTCACATATCCCGTAATGGCAATGTCGCCCCTGTTAGAACATCTTTCATGGCTCTTCCCTCTCAGACATTATTATCTCATCTACGCCAACCAGGCGTTGAACGGATATTCCATCCTATACGTATGGTCGTCGGTAGCCGCCATGATGTGCTTTCTCATTCTTCCCTTCCTTGTGTTACCGAGATACAGGGCCGCTTTTCTAAAATACAAATATCAACCGTGAATAAGAAATGAAATCATTGCTGAACATATTACAGATATGGTTCATGGAAATCAAGAACACATTCCGAGACAAAGGTATTCTCATCTTTGTCCTGTTTGTGCCCCTGATGTATCCCCTGCTCTACTCCTACGTCTATACCAACGAGGTGGTTAGAAATGTACCCGTTGTTGTTGTCGATGAAAATAACAGTGCGCTCAGCCGTGATATGATTCGGAAAATGGACGCTTCCCCCGATGTCGACATCATCGCCAAATGCAACAACATGGACGAAGCTCAGGAGTTTCTGAAAAGGCAGCAGGCCTACGGCATCGTGCGCATACCCACCGATTTCACCAAAGAACTTGCCGCCAGCCGACAGGTACCTGTCGGTGTATACTGCGATATGTCGAGTCTGCTCTATTACAAGGCCATTCTTCTCACGGCCACGAATGTCTCGCTCGAAATCAACAAAAACATAAAAATCAATCATTATATAACAGGCACAACCCGACAACAGGATGAAATCAACAAAATGCCCATACAGTACGACTATGTGTCTCTCTACAATCCACAGAGCGGTTTCGCGGCATTTCTCATTCCGCCGGTCCTCATGCTTATTATACAGCAGACACTTCTGCTGGGCATCGGAATGTCCATGGGCAATACAAGAGAACTGTATGGCGGAAGTGTAATACCATTCCATCCTTATTACAAGAACCCGGTACATATAGTCATCGGGAAAGCGCTCTCCTATCTGACTCTGTACATTGTGCTTGCCGTATATCTGTTTACTTTTGTCACAAGAACTTTCACCCTCCCTCAACTGGGCGACTACACTACTTTCATCGCTTTTGTAATACCGTTTATCCTCGCATGCACCTTCATGGGCATGGTCGTGTCTGCGTTTGTATACCGGAGAGAGGACTGCATATTGCTGCTCGTATTTCTGTCCGTCCCCTTGCTTTTCCTCTCTGGACTTTCCTACCCCGCCCCATCCATGCCGGCATTCTGGCGATATATATCATATATATTCCCTTCGACTTTCGGAATGAACGGCTATGTACGGATTTCCGCTATGGGTGCCTCGCTTAGCGATATCAGATTCGAATTCATAGGTCTGTGGAAACAGGCGGGAGTTTACTTCATTCTGGCATGTCTGTTCTATCGCCGACAGATAATATCTCTTGTACGCAAATACAACCATAAAATATCAACAACTTAATTATACAGATATGAGTATCGATTCTATAAGCCGCAACGCCACCAATCTGTGGCAATTAATGAACGAGGGTTCGACATGGACATATCATAAACTGAAACAGGCCACACGGCTTTCCGACAGAGAAATAGATACCGCTTTGGGCTGGCTCGCACGGGAAGACACACTCGAAATCATTGCCGATTCCATCTCCGACGAGGAAACTTACAAAGTACGTCACTTCTGGGAATTGGAAGGATTCTTACTATAATCCTGCGGCATCTACTTGTCTCAAAACCGCATTTGAGGTATGCAATTAAAAAATATTTGGAATTAACGAGAAAAAGGCGTACCTTTGCAGCGCTTTTTAGCATCCCCGTGTGATGGGAAATTAAGGAGCAAAACTTAATTTTGAGTAACACAAAAACATTAACAAACACAATGAAAACATTCCAACTGTCGGCTAAGCCCCGCACCGCTCTCGGCAAAAAAGCCACCAAAGCACTTCGCAACGAAGGTCTCATTCCCGTAGTTCTCAACGGTGGCAGCATCATCGATCTCCCCTACACCGGCACACTCCGCGAAGGCGAGAAAATTGTTACTATCGACGAAGCTCGTGGCAAAGGTCTCATCACCACCGATCTCGTAGTAGCTAACGATGCCGTGCGCAAGCTAGTCTACACTCCCGACATTTTCGCTATAGAGCTCGACATCGACGGCGAAAAGCGCACCGCTATCCTCAAGGACATCCAGTTCCACCCCGTTAAGGACACCATCCTTCACATCGATCTTCTCGAAGTGAACGAAACCAAGCCCGTTGTCATCGAAGTTCCCGTGAAACTCGAAGGCCACGCTGAAGGTGTTAAGGCCGGTGGTAAGCTCACACTGTCCATGAAGAAGATGAAAGTTCGCGCTCCCTACACCGCCATCCCCGAGCGTCTGGTTATCAATGTCGACAACCTCGGTCTTGGCAAATCGCTCCAGGTAGGCGACATCCACTTCGAAGGCCTCGAACTCGTCAACGCCAAGAATGCCGTTGTCTGCGCCGTACAGCTCACACGTGCCGCCCGTGGTGCCGCAGCTGCCGCAGCCGCCGCTAAGTAAGCAAAAGCGCGTATAGATGAAACACCTCATTGTGGGATTGGGCAATATCGGCGATGAATATCGCAATACCCGCCACAACATAGGATTTATGATATTGGACGCCTTTGCCGAGGCGTCCAATATTTCTTTTTCCACGGGTCGTTATGGCGATGTGGCTTATGGCCGCGTAAAAAACCAGCAGGTAGTCCTTCTCAAACCGTCTACATTCATGAATCTGAGCGGCAACGCCGTCAGATACTGGAAAGAGCAGGAAAACATCGATTTAGAGAATATCCTCATACTTGTCGATGATATAGCTTTACCACTGGGAGCCATAAGAATAAAAGGGAATGGCAGCGATGCCGGGCACAACGGGCTCAAACACATAGCACAGATGCTCGGCACACAGTCGTATCCGCGCCTGCGCTTCGGCATAGGCAACGATTTTCCCCGCGGATGCCAGATAGACTATGTGCTCGGCACTTTTTCTCCTGAAGAAAAGAAAGTGCTTGCCGAGCGTATTCCCGTCGCCGTAGAGGCTGTAAAAGAAGTTGTGCTGGCAGGCCTCGGTCGCGCCATGTGCAATTTCAACAACAAATAACCTTTGTCTTCCCTCGCTGTAAGCAATGGCAGTAAGAATTGATAAATGGCTTTGGGCCGTACGTGTGTTCAAGACGCGTACCATCGCCACCGAAGCCTGCAAGAAAGGGCGTGTCACCATCGGAGACTCCAATGCTCCGGTCAAGCCTTCACGCATGCTCGAAGTCGGCGATATTGTAAAGGTGCGTAAACCGCCGGTAACGTTTACGTTCCGCGTGCGTGCCCTTACGCAGAATCGCCTCGGGGCCAAACTCGTGCCCGAATATATGGAAAATATCACCCCAAAAGAGCAGTACGATCTGCTTGAGGTTGTGAAAATATCGGGCTTCATCGACCGTCGCAAAGGACTTGGCCGACCTACCAAACGCGAAGGACGCGAACTTGCCAAATTTACCGATGCAGCCGAAAGCGACGGATGGGACTTCGATTTCGACTTCGATGAGGACGACGATGATGATAATTTAGACTGATATGAGATTTGACGAACTGTCGCTTAGCGACGATATTCTCGATGCCCTTGATGCAATGCACTTCGAAGAGTGCACTCCTATTCAGGAGCAAAGTATCGATCTTATCCTGGAAGGACGCGACCTCATAGCGTGTGCCCAGACAGGCACAGGCAAAACCGCCGCATACCTCCTGCCTGTCATAGACCTTCTTGCCGACACCGAGGCTACCCCAACGGTAAAATGTGTGATTATGGTGCCTACTCACGAACTCGCACAGCAGATCGACCGTCAGATGGAGGGCTTCGCCTACTATATACCTGTCAGCAGCCTTGCAATCCATGGCGGCAACGACGGCAAAGAGTTCGCACGTCAGCAGCATGCATTGCGCCAGGGAGCCGACATGGTTATCGCCACACCCGGACGTCTTCTGGCTCACATGAAAATGGGGTATGTCGATCTTTCAGACGTAAGGTATTTCATTCTCGACGAAGCCGACCGAATGCTCGACATGGGCTTTTCGGAAGACATAATGCGCATTGTCGCAGAGCTGCCCAAAGAGCGCCAGACGCTTATGTTCTCTGCCACCATGCCGCAAAAGATACAGCAGCTTGCCGCTACCATCCTCCGGGATCCCGCCGAAGTAAAAATAGCCGTATCGAAGCCCGCGGAAAAAATCGATCAGTCTGCCTACATATGCCATGAGGGTCAGAAAGAAGCGCTTCTGAAGTATCTTTTTGCACAGGGTCACAATAAGCGCGTCATAGTGTTCTCTTCTTCCAAGCAGAAAGTGAAAGAACTCACCCAGGCTATGAGGAGAGCCCATTGGAAGGCCGCCGAAATGCACTCCGACCTCGATCAGAAAGCCCGCGAAGAAGTGATGTTGGGTTTTCGAGCCGGTCGCATCGACATTCTTATCGCTACCGACATTCTTGCCCGGGGTATCGATATCGACGACATTGCCATGGTGGTAAACTACGATGTCCCGCGGGAGGCCGAAGACTACGTGCACCGCGTGGGACGTACGGCGCGTGCCAATACCGACGGTATTGCCGTTACCTTCGTCAGCGAACGCGACCAGTCTCGTTTCGGTTTCATAGAGCGTTTTCTTGGCAAAGAAGTCCGTAAAGCCGAAATGCCCGCTGATATAGGCTCCGGTCCCGAATACCGTCCCGATTCCAAGGATGGCGCCCGAGGGAAAAAGCGCACCAAGCGCCGTCCGCCGAAAGATAAAACCGTAAAGGGCTCTGCCAAATCTGACAAAACAGAAAATACAGCAGGTACGGCCGATGGCGAAAACAAGCCCAAACGTAAAAAACGCCGCTGGTACGGACCTCGCAATAAATAATACCATGAATATCAATCTCCCTCGTAGAAAAGACGCCGACACCCCTGCCCAATTATCGGTGGCGCCGGGTACAAGCATCGTGATAATAGGCGCCAACGGTGCCGGCAAGACACGCTTCACCGCAAGCATGGTCGGCCAGTTAGGCGAAAAAGCTTTCCGCATATCGGCACTCGACGGCCTTTACGACCGCCGCAAGACAATCGCCGGCTCACAAGGGCTGCGCGGCCGGTGCGATGCAACTGTCGTTGCCAATCTCGAACGCGGCGGCACTATGCCCACGGGGCTGGAACTGCTGCTTTCGCAACTCATGCACGAGGAAATGCTCAACCTCATCAGCTATAAACTCTCGGCGGCTAACGGTTCCGAAGCGAAGCTCAAGCGAACCAAACTCGACAAGGTGATTGATATATGGCAGGATGTATTCCCCGACAATAAGGTGCTGATCGACAGCGGACGCATCCTGTTTTCCCGCGGTCTGGATCCGGAGAATTATTCAGCCCTCAAACTCTCCGACGGCGAACGCGCTGTACTCTACTATGCCGGCGCCGTGCTCTTTGCGCCCCGGAATGCAGTGATATTCGTGGATTCTCCCGAAATGTTCCTCCACCCTACTCTTACCAGTTCTCTGTGGAACCGGCTCGAGACTCTGCGACGAGACTGTGCATTCTGTTATACCACTCACGATCCCGATTTCGCCTCGTCGCGAAACGGCGCTCCCGTTCTTTGGGTACGCGATTGCGATATCGAGAAAGAAGCCTGGGACTACGACATAATGCCGTCGCAGGAAGGCATTGCATCCGAACTTTATATCAGCCTCGTAGGAGCACGAAAGCCCGTGCTTTTCATCGAAGGTGACAGCCACCGGTCCATCGACGCCCGCCTCTATCCGCTTATCTTCCCCGACTATACGGTGCGTTCTCTCGGCAGCTGCAACAAGGTAATCGAAGCCACCCGCACATTCAATGGCCTCGCGTCTTTCCATCGCCTCGACTCCACCGGTATCGTCGACAGAGACAGACGCGATGATCAGGAAGTTAACTATCTGCGGAGCAAGAACATATTGGTGCCGGAAGTTGCCGAAATAGAGAATATGTTCCTTCTCGAAGACGTGATACGCACCATGGCGACCATCAACGGAACCGATGCCGCCCGTGCCATCGAAAAAGTGAGACACAGTGTGATATCGCTCTTTAAAGGAGAACTACGCCAACAGGCCCTTCAGCATACACGCCATTATATGAAAAAAATGGTAGAGCGACGTGTCGACGGCCGTTTCCCCGATATCAGCACTCTCGAGCAGCATGTAGGCGGCCTGTTGGATGACCTCAACCCGAGGGGTGTATACGAGCAGCTGTGCCGCGAGTTCCATAACTATATAGCCACCAACGATTATAATGGCATTCTGAAAGTGTATAACCAAAAATCCACCCTCAGCAACTGCAATGTCGCTCAACTTTGTGGATACAGCAATAAGGACCGCTATATCGATGGCGTAATCTCGATACTGTCCGGTATTCGCCCTGAAGCGGAAACCCTTCGCAAAGCACTTAGACAAGCCTTATTGGTTGACTGATCCCATCACGATCGACGACAATTGCTCAGCATCGGGGTTGTGGGCCACAATCTTACCCGTCGGATCTATCAGTATCGAACCGAAACCGTCTTTAAGACCGTAATTATCGATTATAGCCTTGGCGGTATCGCCGCTCACATGGTATTGATCGGCCGGATTAAGACTGTCGAGCCGCACTATTTCATTAAACAAAGCATCGTTTTTGTCGAAATTCACCGACACCAGGCGTAAATCGCTGTCGGGATTTCGGCGAAGCCATGCCGTGTATACGTTAGCAGCCTCACGCGAGGGAGCATCGGCCGATGACCAGAAGTTTAGAACCGAATATTCCCCCTTGAGCGACGCCGCAGATACATCGCCATAATTATTGACGGCATAGAAATCAGGCGCCGTGCGCCCCAATGCCGTGTGGTATTTCGAATCGCTGTAGCCTACCGCACATAGCACAAGACCGATACAGATAGCGGCGAGGAGTAGTGTCTGTTTCATTGTCATATATCCTTTCTTGGAAATATAACAATTCAAGAGCCTCAGGGGTTGTAAGATATCTCTGTCAATATATTTTTGTCGTTGTAGAACTCAGGCGAAAGGAGATAATCGGGTCGTACGTTGCCTTTCCGCTTCTTAAGATAAGAGCGGAGCATGCGATACCCGATATAGCGCCCTGTACGTCCGGGCGCCTCCGGATAAAGATCGGGGCACGCCGGCGCCGGATCGACAAGCCGCGAAGCTGTACTTTCCGATGTATCGAACAGTAAACCTTTGGAAACCAATGCGTGCCAAAGCCCTTTCTCGTTCTTTTGGAGCCAATGGTACTGTTCGGGGGTAAATCCCAACGCCAGTTCGGTATTGGAATCCGGCACAAGTAATTCTTTTGTATACGCTAAAGCTCCCTCGTACAGCAACCTGCTGAGAGTGGTAGGTTCCGCGCCCTCCTCGAAAGGATACGCTGTCGCTACAAGAGCCTCGGCCATATCATAGGGAATCATTTCCCTGTTTTTTACAAGGCGCATATATGCAGGCAGATGGGAATAACCCTCGAAGTCCGCACCGAGGTAATGATTCAATGCCACAAGCATCACCGAATCCACAAAAAGTATCGATTCCGGACGCCCGTACACGACCTCAGCATAATGCCTTTTAGGTAGTACAATCCCTTCGCGGGCTGCATTGTCCAATATTTTCGAAAGGACAGGGGCAACCACCGGCTTTTGTTCAAAAACCGAATCGACAAGCGGAGTGAAAACCTCTACCGCACGCGAAGAAGCCCACATTTCGACTAATCCGCGGTCAAGTGGCTCGCCGCTTACCACTGTCATAAATGCAGCCAGCTCCACACAGTCGGCGCGCATCAGCTCGAGCTGAGCGGCAGTGTCAAGCCGGTTGAAGCCATAGATATCTTCATATAGCGGCACCACATCCACCGTCGGGTTTCCGTCGGGCCGACGGCAAGCCGACACTGCCGTCAGAAAGAGACAAATCAGAGCATATAGATACACTTTCATACTTCTATAACGCTTAATGCAGAGCAAAGATACAGTAAAATTGAATAATAAACATGTTTTTTCGACTTTTGGACCAGTGATATGGAAGAAAAAAGTAGTACTTTTGCACTCAGATGACCTTTTTGAAACAACATATTCTTCCCGCAGTTATCGCTATGCTGCTCCCCTGTATTCAGTCATTGGATGCAAGGGCTGAGCAAACGCCGGTCGACAAACCTTTTACCGTAATACTCGACGCCGGTCACGGTGGCAAGGACTTCGGTTGCCGGGGCAAGATTACCAATGAGAAAACTATCGTGCTCGATGTGGCGAAAAAAGTGAACGGTCTCATAAAAAAAGAGTCTGAGGACTCGATAAAAGCCATCCTCACACGTAACGACGATACTTTCATTCCTCTCGACGAAAGGGCCTCCATAGCAAATAGCGCCAATGCCGATCTCTTTGTAAGCATCCACGTCAATTCCGTAGCTGCGAAAAGCCGCGGCCGCGAAAAAGTCAACGGTACCTCGGTATATACGGTCGGACTGCATAAAAGCGACGCAAACCTTGCGGTGGCAATGCGCGAGAACGGCGTAATTGAACTCGAGGAAGACTATAGCACGACATATCAGGGATTCGATCCCGCCTCAAGCGAATCATATATCATATTCGAACTCGACCAGAACATGCACATGGCCCAGAGCATCGAAGTCGCATCTATGATTCAGTCAAGACTCGTGGAGGATGCCGGACGCGCCGACAAAGGTGTGCTCCAGGCCGGTTTTCTCGTTCTGTGGGCTACAAAAATGCCTGCTGTCCTCGTCGAACTCGACTTCATATGCAATCCGGCAGCCGAGCGTTTTCTCGCATCGGAAAGCGGCCGCGACAAATGCGCCAAGGCCATCTACGAAGCTATTATGGCTTACCGCACTAAATTCAGAAACAAATAACTCCATCGGAAATGAACAAAATATTACGCAAAGAAGTGATTATAGGGTTTTCTGTAATAGTTGCCCTTCTCATTCTGTTTTTCGGAATCAATTTCCTCAAAGGTGTAAATCTTTTCAAAGCCGCTAACTATTATTATGCTGTATATGACAATGTTGAAGGCCTCGCACAGTCCGCACCCGTCACTCTGAACGGCTTCAAAGTCGGCATTGTCCGCAATATCAGTTATGAATATTCGCGTCCGGGCAATGTGACAGTCGAAATGAGCCTGGACAAATCCCTTAAACTGCCTCAGGGAACAGAGGCTATGCTTTCTTCCGACCTTCTCGGAACCGCTTCTATCGCGATCAAGCTCGGAAACGACCGCTCATCATTATATAATGTAGGCGATACCATCCCCGGCATTGTCAAAGCCGGCATGATGGAGGGCATATCGCAGAATCTGATGCCGGCGGTAAACTCCATATTACCTAAAATAGATTCTCTGCTCACCAATCTCAACGCTCTCACTGCCAATCCGGCCCTCCACGCGAGCGTGACACGTCTCGATGCCATTACCACCGAGCTGCATGCCACCATGCGCTCGCTGAATGCAGTCACAGCCAATCTCACACCTATCACCGGCAATATCCGCAGCATCACACAGAATGTCGATACTATTACCGGCGACCTTGCCCAGGTCAGCGGACGCCTTCGTGAAGTGCCCGTCGACAGCATCGCCCTCGAAATACAGGCCACGATGGCCAACCTGCGCCAGCTTTCGGAAAGCCTTAACAATCCCGATTCTTCAATCGGTAAACTCACAAACGATCCTGCGCTGTACGACAATATAAACGCTACCATTACCTCGCTCGATTCGCTCTTCGTCGATATCAAAAAGAACCCCAAACGATATATCAACATAAAAGTCTTCTGAGTCATACTTAGACCATGTCTAAATAAGAACTTTTTTAATACCAAGGGAAACCCCTTTCTGAAGCTTAACGGCGGGGCGCACACATATCGGGGCGCCCCGCCTCCTTATTACTGTTAATCACGCCGTTCACAGCATTATAAGCCCACAGAGAGCACTCCTGAAGGCATCTGCCACGATATACAGACATAAAACGCTGAACATTGGAGCATTACATAAATTTCGATTTATGCAAATTATTTTACTCTTGTTTTTTCCTTTTTTTTGTCAGAATTTTGTATTCGCAAAATCACCGATAATTATTAAATGGAACTGACGCACCAGGAACTTTGGGCGAAATGTTGCCGCTTCATTCAAGACAACATTTCTCCTCACCTATATGAGATTTGGTTTCGCGACATAACTTCCGAAAGTTATGCCGACGGACGCCTCTATCTCAATGTGCAGTCGTCCTTTTTTGCAGATCAGCTTGAAGAGCGTCATCAGGGAGTGTTGCGTGCCGGCATCCGCAAGGTGTACGGCGATAACGTACAACTATTTTTCCGATATCCCACCGTTCAGAACGATCCCACGTCCATAGTCGACCAAAAGAGTGCAGGGTCCTCCCCTACTATTTTGGCTCAGCGCAACGCCCAGCCGGCCAACCCGTTCAAGCAGCCGGACTCAAACGATTTCGACCCTCAGCTCAATCCGCGATACACATTCGACAACTATTGTGCCAGCGACAGCAATAAGATTGCACGCTCCATAGGCATGGCTATCGGCGATAACCCCTCGCTGAAAACCTTCAATCCCTTGTTCGTTTTCGGTCCTTCGGGCGTCGGCAAAACCCACCTTATACAGGCCATAGGCATCCGTATCAAGGAACACAATCCTCATGCGCGCGTACTCTACGTGACTGCACGACTCTTCCAGAGCCAGTACACGGCAGCAGCAGCCAAGAACATCAACAGCTTCTTTCACTTCTATCAGAGTATCGACTGTCTTATAATCGACGATATTCAGGATCTGCAGAATCTGCCCGGTACTCAGAATACTTTCTTCCACATCTTCAACCACCTGCATCAGCACGACCGTCAGATAATCATGTCGAGCGACTGCGCACCGTCGGAGATGGAAGGATTCGAAGCGCGACTGCTGAGCCGATTCAAATGGGGTATGCAGGTCGAACTCGAGCGTCCCGACATATCCCTGCGTCGCGACGTGCTCAAACTGAAAGCCGAGCAGGACGGTTTGGCTATTCCCTCCGACGTAGCCGACTACATAGCTTCCAACGTCACACAGAGTGTACGCGAGCTTGAAGGTATCGTAGTCTCGCTCATGGCACACGCCACCGTGCTTAACCGCGACATATCGCTCGATCTTGCCCGGCGCGTAATGGCAAATGCCATAAAGATAAAACGCCGTCAGATCAACTTCGAGATGATAACCGAGGCCGTAGCCGCTCACTACAACATCTGCCCCGATCTACTCTTCACAAAAAGCCGCAAGCGCGAGGTGTCCGATGCCCGGCAGATTGTTATGTATCTGGCTAAAAAAGTCGGTAAAATGCCTCTGACTACAATCGGTCATAAAATCGACCGAACACACGCCACAGTCATATACGCCTGCAAGAATATCGAAGACCGACTTGCTACCGAGAAAAAACTTGCTGCCGATCTCGACACCATCGAGGCCACCCTCAACTCCGATTAAGATTCAAAAAACATTGGCGAAGATCGCCGGATATGTTTTTCGACATAAATCTGCAGTGAAAAATATGTGAATAGTGCCGCGAAAACCGCAACCATGAAAAGCGCTTTAAAAAAAGCGCTTTTTTTCTTGCATATTTACCCTCTTTGTTACTAACTTCGCAACACCAAAATATACCACCCTAAACGAAAACACTACAGAACTATGATATTTACTTTCCGCATTGTATCCGACGAAGTCGATAACTTCAAACGCGAAATTAAAATCGACGGTACTGCTACATTCCTCGACCTCAAAAACGCCATATGCGATTGTGTGGGCTACGACAAAGGACAGATGAGTTCTTTCTTCCTCTGCGACCGCAACTGGGACAAAGAAAAAGAGATAACCTACGAAGACATGGGCAGCGACGCCGATCAGGATGTATGGCTTATGGACGAAAGCGTGCTCAGCGACTTTATCGACGACGAAGGCCAGAGACTGCTCTATGTATTCGACTATATTACCGATCGGGCATTCTTCATCGAAATGACCGAGATCGTCACCGGCCGCTCGCTCAAAGACCCAGTCTGCTCGCTCTCGCTCGGTCATGCTCCTCAGGAAACTGTCGATCTCGACGAATTCGATGCAAAAATAGATGCAAAACAGGCTGCTGTTGCAGCCACGGACCTCGATGAAGATTTCTATGGCGATCAGGACTACAATGCCGACGAATTCGATGCTGAAGGATTCGATGAGATGAATTTCGACAACTGACACTTTCTATCCGCCTATGACAGATGCCCTGCAAGCGTTTCTTGACTCCGGCTGGCTCGCACGCAGCTTTGCCGCCATTGCTTTGGGCTCTACTCTTGTCATAATAGCCGTAATACTCTCAGAAAACCGCAATCCGGTCAAGTCTCTTGCCTGGGTTACGGTTTTACTTCTTCTGCCGGTTGTCGGTCTGATTCTCTACATATTCTTCGGCCGCAATATCAAAAACAAACGTATGATTTCCAGGCGCAACCGCCGGAAATTGCGTCGTGGCGAAAAGAATACCCACGTAAGCCCGCTCGATATCAACCTCACCCCCGAGGCCACAGCCCAGGTCAATCTTGGACGATCGTTATCCGGAGCCCAGCTCTATGCAGGCAATACTGTCGAACTTTACACTGAAGGCGCTCCTAAATTCGAGGCTATGCTTGCCGACATTGAAAGCGCGGTACATAGTATACATCTGGAATACTACATCTTCGCCGATGACAGCACCGGCCGTCGCGTGGCGGATGCTCTGATGAGAAAAGCCGCGCAAGGAGTGACCGTACGAGTTATCTACGACCATGTAGGCTCGTTCGGAGTGCGTTCGAAATTCTTCAAGAATATGCGCAATCATGGCGTGGAAGCATATCCTTTTTTCAAGGTATCCTTTCCGCGGCTTGGCACACGCGTGAACTGGCGAAACCACCGTAAGATATGCGTTATCGACGGTGCCGTAGGCTACATCGGCGGCATGAATATCGCAGACCGATACATTACTGGCGGTAAATTCGGGCACTGGCGTGACACTCATGTCCGTGTCACCGGCCCGATCGTTAAATCGCTGCAATATTCTTTTGCCATCGACTGGAACTTCATGGGCCGAGGCCTTATCGATATCGATGAACCGCGTACCGTTCCGGCATCATTGCCTGCTCCCGTCAACCCCATTTGTGGTGTCGGCATGCAGCTGCTCGTATCGGGCCCTATGTCGCAATGGTCCAATATTGCACTGGGGTTTCTCAAAGCCATTGCCAATGCACGCCGCCGGGTATTTATACAGACACCATACTTCCTGCCCGACGAAGGACTTCTCAAGACACTGCAGACAGCCGCCCTGTCGCACGTAGACGTCCGCATCATCATACCCGAGCGCGGCGACTCCCGCATGCTCACACTCGCTTCCTCCTCATATATCTCCGAATGTCTCCGTGCCGGCATAAAGATATACCGGTACAAAAAAGGCATGCTGCACTCTAAAACAATGATTGTCGACGACGAAATAGTGACAATAGGATCCACGAATTTCGATTTCCGCAGTTTCGACTATAACTTCGAATCGAATCTTTTCTTCTATAGCCGCGATCTCGCCGCCAGAATGCTCGCAGTCTTCAAGGCCGACCTGGCCGACAGCGAGCGGATACATCCCGCACAGTGGCGCCGGCGGCCGTTCCTCTACAAAACGGCCGAATCCATTCTTCGCCTGCTTAGTCCTGTGCTCTAACATAATTGCTTCATGGATAATAACGACACTATCAAAAACAAAGAACGCTTCTGCGAGCTGCTCACCGAGACCGGCCGCGAAAATATCGACTATGTAATCGAAGATCTCGAACAGGACGGATTTTTCGAAGCTCCGGCATCGGCACAAGGTCACGGCGCTTACCCCGGCGGTCTTCTCGAACACTCGCTCAACGTATACGACGCCGCTGTCGCAACGCGCCGGTCTATGATCGAACTTCGGCCCGATATCGCCGATCAGCTTCCTCTCGAATCTATTGCCATTGCAGCTTTGCTCCACGATGTATGTAAAACCGATTTCTACCGTCGCATCAAACGCAAGAAACGCAACGAAATAGGCATGTTCGAAGAAGTCGAGACCTACGAAATACACGATGAGAATTTTCCGATCGGCCACGGCGAGAAGTCTGTGATAATGCTGCTCCGCTCAGGCTTAGATCTGTCGGATGACGAGATGTGTGCCATCCGATGGCATATGGGCCCGTGGAATCTATCGCGCGACGACGAGAAATTCTACCGCCAGTCACACCGCAATTCCCCTCTGCCCGCCGTTATACATGTAGCCGATACACTCGCATCTGCCATCATCGAACGGCCGGCAAAAAAAATATAAAAAACGCGTCTGGTTCGATCCTATAGTTTCACAAAACGATATCGCAGCCATACTATACCGTGCGACAGATTATCCGACGATATTAGTTCAAGGGCCTGTCCGTGAGCGGGGCGCCCGTTGCCTATATATTCGAATATAGATGGCGACGAAGCGCTTCCGTCGATTCCAGGATATACCATCAAACTCAACTCATCGAGCAGCCCGGCTGCCAGCATTGCGCCATCGATAATTCCTCCGCCCTGAAGCGATATGGAATTTATGCCGAAATACCTGTGCATTGCCTTTACAGCCGATGTCAGATCAGTGGCATTGTCGAGTACTACATATGATATACCATTCTGCTTCAACATATCGAGATAGCCGGTAGTTGCAGTTGTATCAACCACTACCGCCATATCATCGCCGCGAAGCGTACCGGAAGTATAGAGAATGTCGGCTTCAGGATCAATGGTAATAAACAGTCTGGACGATCTTCGGGGTGCCACATACACACTTCCGGCCTTAGCATGGCAGGTTCCGTCTGTCTCATATTTTCCGGGAATCATTTCGGTAGTGGTAGCTTTGCCGAACATCCATGCGTCGGTACCCATCGATGCACCTATGCGGGCATATTCACTGAACAACACTCCGGGATCGGTACCGTCGAAAGGAGGAGTCCAGAACGACGGAAGCAAGCGGCCGTCGACCGAGGCCATTATATGACATATCACTTTAGGTTTCATTTCGGTTATAGTTAGGTTTGAAGACAGGTTGCAAAGATAGGATTAAACCGGTCGGTGATTATTATCATTATTACTGCATGTCATATAATATTTCCGGATTATATGTAAATTGGAGCACAGTCCTTTGCGAGTCTATTCCGCGATTATTAATTTTGCACTATGGAAAATCTAAAAGAAGTAATACTTGCCGACACACTACAGGGAATCGGTTCTTCTGCATACGAAGACTATCTCGCTCATGCACTGTGTCTCGGCGGATCATGCTCTTTTACATTCAACGAGCAGCATTTCGATCTTCATGAAGGCGATTTGATGATCGTCCGCAAAGGCAAATTGCTCGACAATATCGATCCATCCGACGATTTCGTAGTCAAGAACTTATATGTCACTGCCCCTTTTATAGAACTGTGCACACCGCAGACGAACTACGGCATGCGTGGCCAGCTGGCGCTGTTTCTCAATCCGGTGATGAAACTCGATGCCCGTCAGCGCTTCGTGTGCGAACGCGATTTCCGGTGGATCGAATACCGTCTCAGCCAAACCGGCCATGCATTCTACCGCGAGCTGCTTATGAACGCCGTCCAGTCGGCTATTCTCGATTTCTATGATTTCCACACTTCCCTGAACAACGAATCGTCGGTCTCGACACAGAGTGCTATCCTTATGAGCAAATTTCTTGACATGCTCGAAAACGGCGCCTATCGTCAGCACCGCGAAGTGACGTTCTATGCCGATGCACTTTGCGTCACTTCGAAATACCTCTCGGAAGTATCGAAGAAAGTGAGCGGATATCCCGCCAATTACTGGATAAACCGCTATACCGCGCTCGATATAGCTCGCCTCCTCCGCAAAAAGACACTCACTTTTGTCCAAATTTCCGATATATTTCACTTCTCTTCGCCGGCCTACTTTAGCCGCTATGTACAGCGCACTCTCGGTCTTAATCCGACACAATACCGGGAATAGCCGCTTTCAGCATATCTTATGGAACACCCTATGACACAACATACTCCCTTTTTGCTCATGCTGGGCACAGGCAGTGCGTTTCCGGCACACAGCTATAACGAATGTTTCATGCTCGATACCGGTGTCGGACGTCTTCTCGTCGACGCAGGCGGAGGCAACGGCATAATCCATATCCTCGAGAAGGCTCAACTGGATATCGCCACTATACACGATTTTTTCGTGACGCACACACATACCGATCACATTTTGGGTGCTATATGGATTATACGTCGTATCGTGCAGCTGCATATTGAAAACAGATATGAGGGCACACTCAGCATTTATGGCAATCGGGATGTAATTCATGCACTCACCGAAATCTGCCGGCTGACCTTTTTGCCATCATACTTTTCGGCCATGAAAGAGGTGGTGCGTTTCAATACCGTCGAACAAGGTGAAAGCCGTCTTATAGCGGGAGCCGAAGTTCAATTCATCGACTGCCATTCTGCGAACACAATGCAGACCGGTTTCCGGATGCGTCTGCCATCCGGAAAAGTATTCTGCTGTCTTGGCGACGAAGCGCTTACACAAACCAACCTTTCCGAAGTGATAGATGCCGATTACCTGCTCTGCGGAGCCTTCTGCCGATATGCCGACAGGGATATCTTCCGTCCCTACGAAAAACATCATTCCACCGTCAAAGATGTAGCTGTCAATGCTGCGGCCGCCCGAATCGGCACTCTGATACTCGCTCATTGCGAGGATCGTATGCCGGGCGACAGAAACGCCCTTTACGCAGCAGAAGCAGCCAACTATTATGACGGGAATGTAATAGTACCCAATGATGCCGACCGCATAGATCTCGCATGAGTCACTTTCTGTATTTTTGATTACGATTGAGGAGAAAATGGTAAGAGGTCCACACTTCTTTTGCTTAATTTTGCTCAACCAAATAATCAGGAAAGATGCTCAAACATTTCTTTGCCCTATCCGCAGCCATGACGCTTGCATTGAGTTCCTGCACGTCAGGAGCTAAAGAACATGCCCCCAACCCCGAAAGTACCCCGAAAGCTATCGTCTGCTACTTTTCGGCCACAGGTACCACCGAAGCCGCCGCAAAGCGCATTGCCGCTCTGGCGGATGCCGACCTCTATCAGATACGACCTGCGACTCCATATACCGCAGCCGACCTCGATTGGCGCGACAGCCTTAGCCGCAGCTACGTGGAAATGCACAACCGCGAGATACGTCCCGCCCTCGCCGATACATTCCCCGACATGGCTCAATACGATATAGTCTATATCGGCTATCCGAACTGGTGGAATACCGCACCCACAATCATCAATACCTTTATCGAATCCTATGATTTCGGCGGGAAAATACTGGTACCGTTCATGACATCGGGGGGCAGCAATATCACTAACAGCGAAAAAGAACTGGGCGACGCATATCCCGGACTAAAATGGGAAAAAGGCCTTCTTATGAACTCAGTCAGCGACGCCGATATCACAGAATGGATAGAAGCCGTAAAAAAGGCCTCTAATTAATCATAGACCTTCGACATCCGCTCTGGCCTGCTCGAGTTTCTGAGGTGTACCAATATCGAACCATCTGTATGGGACGGCCGGAGTAAATGCCCGAAAGTCTTTTTCAAGGCACGAGGCAACATAATAGTCGACGATGCCGACAGGACGAAGTTCGGCGCCTACATAGGCGTCGACTTCTTTTATTGTAGCTCCTGAAAGTATGTGTACTCCCCCGAAAGCAGCCCCATGCAGAATATCGCTATTACATCCGGCAGGGCGGAATTCTCCGGTTTTGACATTATGCCATCCTCTCATCCGGCCATGGTCGAACATCAGTTCTCGTGAGGATTGGCGGCCTCCATCTACAAGCAGTGTCGCATCGCAGTCGTGGTGCGCGGTCAGCATTTCCGATATGTCGAAATCGGTATAAATATCGGCATTATGAACAAGAACAGGTTCCTTATCTTCGATGGGAGTACCGAATATCCCTTCGCGGTATATCTTGGCCAAAGCTCCGGCTGTGTCGAGAAGCAACGGAGACTCGTCGCTTATACGCACATGTGGGTAGTGGCGCAGCAGATAAGCCGATATCTGTTCAGGAAAATGATGCACGTTGACAACAACCTCATCAAACCCCGCGGCACTTATCTTATCCAGCACATGACCCAACAAAGGCTTGCCGGCAATCGTGGCAAGCGCTTTGGGGTGATGATCTGTAAATGGTTTGAGACGAGAGCCTATTCCTGCCGCAAAAACGACCGCTTTCATTCCTTGATATTGAATATCTGCTGAATATCCTGCTCGCGATGCACGAGTTCTACTTTGATATTATACTTTCGCGCAATATGTTCGGCCATATGCTGAGCACAGTAGACCGACCGATGCTGACCGCCGGTACATCCGAATGCCACCATGAGATTTGTGAACCCACGCTCCATATATCTCGCAACCGACGAATCGACCAGACTGAAGCAGTGCGATAGGAACTCGGTAACCTCGCCGTCGTTTTCGAGAAACTCGATTACAGGTGCATCCAGACCGGTGAACGGTTTATAGCGGTCGTATTTGCCCGGATTATTGATAGCCCGGCAGTCGAACACGTAGCCGCCGCCGTTACCCGATGTATCATTAGGGATACCCTTCTTATAAGCGAAACTGAGAACCTTTACGGTAAGTTTCTTCTTGCCAATTTCATCGGTAAACTGCTTCATATTCACCAGTCTGACAAGCAGATTGTTCAGATATGGATATTCGGCATATGGCGTCGACAGAAGCGCGCGAAGATTTGCTATCGCATAGGGTACGCTCTGCATGAAATGCGGCTTTTTCTCGAAATAACCGCGGAAACCGTAGGCTCCGAGCACCTGAAGTGTTCTGAACAGCACAAAGTGCCGCAAGGTACCGAGGAACTCAGTGCGCCCTATCGGATAGAAATTCTGTACTTCGTCGAGATACTGGTCGAGAAGTTCAAGACGCAGGCTATCGGGAAGATTGGCCTTGGCCTGCCACAGAAAAGATGCGATATCGTAGTAGAACGGACCGCGGCGGCCGCCCTGGAAGTCGATCAGCCATGGCTCACCGTTGCGGATCATCACATTACGGCTCTGAAAATCGCGATACATGAAAGTATCTGTATCGGTACGCAGCAGTACATCTGCCATCGCCTGAAAATCGTCCTCAAGCTTGTCTTCCTCAAAATCTATACCGGTCGCCTTAAGGAAGCAATACTTGAAATAGTTGAGATCCCACATTATCGAACGGCGGTCAAACGACGTAGTCGGATAGCAAACGCCGAAATCCATGTCTGCCGCTCCGGCAAACTGGACCTTGGGAAGAAGACGGATTGTTTTGGTCAGAAGTTCTTTCTCCTCGTTCGAGAAAGAGCGGGTCAGACGTCCTTTTTCAATTTCTTTAAAAAGTACGGTATCTCCGAGGTCGGTCTGAAGATATACCATACCGTCATCGCTCACCGCTTTTACAACCGGTACAGGAAGTCCTTTCTCAGCAAAATGACCGGCCATGTAGATAAATGCCTTGTTCTCGGCAAGCGATGTGCCGATCACGCCGATAAGCGAATCGCCATCGGCAGTCGATAGTCTGAAATATCTGCGGTTCGAGCCGGACGACGGCAGTTCCGTGACCGTAGTAGCCGCATGGCCGGTGGTTTTCTCAAAGAGTCTTTTGAGTGTTTCGATATCCATAGTCTGTCAATTGCCGAGATCCGACAGAAATTTTATTCTTACAAGACGTATTTCCTGTTCGGAAAAATCGCTGCACAGTTCTTTGTAAGCGTCGCTGAGACTGTCGCTCTCGCTGTTTCTGAAATAATCGAAAATATCATCCTGATCTTCGGGATCGATTATTTCATCAATGAAATAGGAGATATTTATGCGTGTGCCGGCATTGACGATTGCTTCTATCTCGTCAAGAAGCTGGTCGAAATCGAGACCGTTCGACTCGGCCACTTCATTGAGGTCGATTTTGCGGTCGATTGCCTGTATGATGGAAATCTTGAGCTTGCTCTTGTTGGCTACGGTGCGTACACGCAGATCTTCGGGGCGCTCTATTTCATTTTCCTCGACATAGGTGCGTATCACCTTGAGAAATTCATCGCCATAGCGCTTGGCTTTTCCTACACCCACGCCGACTATATTGGCAAGTTCGTCGGCGGTTATAGGATAGGTCGTGGCCATGGCCTCGAGCGACGGATCCTGGAAGATTACATAAGGGGGCAGCTTGAGACCCGATGCTATTTTGCGGCGCAGAGCCGAAAGAATGGCAAACAGCTCAGGGTCGGCAGCGCACGAGGAACCGCTCTTGATGATTGCTTCCTCATCGGGTGCCTCATCACTGAATTCACTGTCTTCCACAATTTTGAATGACACGGGTTTATTCAAAAAGCGTTTGCCTTTGGCGGTGATTTTAAGAATTCCGTAATTTTCGATACCGCGCTCGATGTAACCCTCGATTATCGCCTGTCGGATGACGGCATTAAGATACTTAGGATCGGCACCTTCGGTACAGCCGAAAACCTCGGTCTCCTCGTGGCGGTAGGATCTGACGTCGGCAGTGGCGCGTCCGGTCATTACATCGATAATGTATTCGGTCTTGAATTTTTCCTTAAGAGCGGCTATAGTCTCCAGAGCCGCCGCTAAATCATCTTGTGCTTCCACTTTTTTCTTAGGATTGAGACAGTTGTCGCAGTTTCCACAATTGTCCGCGTCGAACGTTTCTCCGAAATAATGGAGAATACTTTTGCGACGGCATACCGCCGACTCGGCGTATGCCGCGGTTTCGGCCAGAAGCTGACGGCCGATCTCCTGCTCGGCCACAGGTTTGCCCTGCATGAACTTCTCCATCTTCTGGAGGTCCTTACGGGCATAGAACGTAAGACATATACCCTCGCCGCCGTCACGCCCGCTGCGGCCTGTTTCCTGATAATACCCTTCGAGAGATTTGGGCATATCGTAGTGAATCACATATCGGACGTCGGGCTTGTCGATGCCCATTCCGAATGCTATGGTGGCCACAATCACATCTACTTTCTCAAGCAGAAAAGCGTCCTGGTTGGCACTGCGTGTCGCGCCGTCCATTCCCGCATGATATGCGAGAGCGCTTATATTGTTCACCCTCAGCAGCTCGGCGAGTTCCTCCACCTTTTTACGTGAAAGACAATAGATAATACCCGACTTCCCCGGGCGCTGCTTGATGAAACGTATTATGTCGCGGTCTACCGACGAAGTTTTAGGTCTTACTTCGTAGTAAAGATTCTCGCGGTTGAACGACGATTTGTATACATGAGCATCGTTCATGGCAAGATTCTTCTGGATGTCGTGTTGTACCTTAGGTGTCGCTGTAGCTGTCAGCGCAATGAGCGGACGCGTGCCTATTTCGTTGATGATAGGCCGTATCCGCCTGTATTCGGGCCGGAAATCATGTCCCCATTCCGAGATACAGTGCGCTTCGTCGACGGCATAGAACGATATGGAAACTGTTTTAAGAAACTCTATATTCTCTTCTTTTGTTAACGATTCGGGTGCTACATACAGCAACTTGGTGTGGCCCGATATGACATCGGATTTCACCTGGTCTATTGCGGCTTTGGTAAGCGATGAGTTGAGGAAGTGCGCTATATTGTCGACTTCGCTGTAGTTGCGCATCGCATCCACCTGATTCTTCATCAGTGCTATGAGCGGCGAAATGACAATAGCGGTACCTTCGCTCATCAGTGCCGGCAACTGATAGCAGAGCGATTTTCCGCCTCCCGTAGGCATGATTACAAATGTATCGTGGCCATCAAGGAGGCTCAGCATTATGGATTCCTGATTGCCTTTGAAGGTATCGAAACCGAAATATTGCTTCAACGCTTCGCTTAGTTGCTGCGGTGTCACCATTGTTTTTGTTTTTATGATAAGAGGAGGTTAGAATCTATCAGACTGCATTGGCATCGAAATGCGCAGCTTCAAGCTGGCCGGCACAGAATGCCGCATCGACAGTCAACGATTTGGTATCGGTCGACGGTATATCGAACATCGAGTTCATCATCACCGTCTCTACAATCGAGCGCAACCCTCGGGCGCCAAGTTTGAATTCAATAGCTTTATCCACAATATAGTCCAAAGCGTCGTCGGTAAAGGAAAGTTTCACACCATCCATATCGAAGAGCTTGACATACTGACGGATAATAGCATTTTTCGGTTCGGTGAGAATGCGGCGCAGGGCATCGCGGTCGAGTGGCAGAAGATGTGCCAGAATAGGCAGACGGCCTATAATTTCCGGTATAAGGCCGAATGTCTTGAGGTCCTGAGGGGCGACATGGCTCATATAGCTGTCGCGTTCGATACGGCGGGTTGCTTCGTCGGTCGAAAAGCCGACAAAACTTTTGTTGAGCCGGTGCGCTATCGCCTGCTCTATGCCGTCGAAAGCGCCGCCGCAAATAAACAGTATGTTTTTCGTATCGACAGCAATCATTGGCTGCTCCGGGTGCTTGCGTCCGCCCTGCGGAGGCACATTCACTACCGAACCCTCAAGAAGTTTGAGCAGACCCTGCTGCACGCCTTCACCGCCTACGTCGCGGGTGATGGACGGATTGTCGCCCTTACGTGCGATCTTGTCGATCTCATCGATGAACACGATGCCTTTCTGAGCTTTCTCCACATCGTAGTCAGCGACCTGAAGAAGACGGGTCAGCAGGCTCTCGATATCTTCGCCCACATAGCCGGCCTGAGTAAGCACTGTCGCATCCACAATAGTGAAGGGCACATCGAGCATGCGGGCTATGGTCCGGGCGATAAGAGTCTTGCCGGTGCCGGTCGGGCCGACCATCACAATGTTGCTTTTTTCGATTTCAACGTCGTTTTTGTCGCCGATTTGCGAAAGGCGCTTATAGTGGTTATAGACAGCTACCGACAGGTATTTCTTCGCCTGATCCTGTCCTATAATATATTCATCGAGAAAAGCCTTGATCTCCGCCGGTTTGGGAAGCGGCTTGTCGGCAGGAACACCTGAAATATCCGCTGCCACCTTACCCTTGCGGTTTGAGGCCTTGGCCCGTGCGATAGTCGCTTTCTGCTCTGCGGCATCGCTGTCGTCTATCAGACCGAGCATCGAAGCCGCAGTATCGATACAATCGAGACAAATATGGGCATCTTCGAGAGGCGACGGGAGCAACGTCGCTCCCTGTGCCTCGGTACGCCCGCAAAAACTGCAGTGTGGTACTGTTCGTTTAGCCATTATTTTTTAGCTTTTTCAAGCACCCTGTCTATCATACCGTATTCGAGAGCCTCTTCGGCTGTCATCCAGTAGTCGCGGTCGGAATCCTTCTCGACCTTTTCGAACGGCTGACCCGAGTGACTGGCTATAATATGATAGAGTTCAGATTTGAGTTTCTTGATCTCACGCACGGTAATCTCCATATCTGTCGCCTGTCCCTGGGCGCCGCCCATAGGCTGATGGATCATCACGCGCGAATGCTTGAGCGCAAATCGTTTGCCTTTTTCGCCCGACACAAGAAGCACGGCAGCCATCGAAGCAGCCATACCTGTACAGATGGTGGTTACATCACTTTGTATATACTGCATGGTGTCGTATATACCAAGACCGGCATATACCGAACCGCCGGGAGAATTGATGTAGATGGAAACATCTTTGCCGGGATCTGCGGAATCGAGGTAGAGAAGCTGAGCCTGAATTACATTGGCGGTGTAGTCGTTCACTTCGGTACCCAGGAAGATGATTCTGTCCATCATCAGGCGCGAGAACACATCCATCTGAGCCACATTAAGAGAGCGTTCCTCTATAATTGTAGGGCTGATATAGGAAGCGACAGGCGAAGCGGCGCGCGAAGTGAGAGAGGTGTATTGGTCGAGTGCCAGACCGTTCATGCCGAGATGGTGAACGGCATAATTTCTGAAGTCGTTGTTTGCCATATTCATTATTAAATAGAATTCGCATTGAAAAGGCTTTCCGGCCTTTTTCTTGTTCAAAGTTACATAAAATTTTGCATCGTGCCAAATATTTCACCCATACAACAAAAAAATATTTGGCGAAAGGAAGTAATTTTGCATTGACAAACCCTATACACTTATCAAAATGGAACAGACTGAAATCGGATACAACGACATGCAGACCGTCAAAAGGCGTTTTTTTGCCATGCGAAACGGCATTATTGCCGATACTCTGAGAAAAGGCGGATCGCCGTTCCGCATTATTTTCGGTCTTAATCTGCCTCAGATTGTAGAAATCGCCGCAGAGTCGCCACACTCAGCCGATTTCGCACAAAGTTTATGGGACAATTCAACCACCCGCGAAAGTATGCTGATGGCTCCCATGCTTTATCCCCGCGACCAATTCGATATTGACACAGCTCGTGAATGGGTCGCCCGGATTCCGGCATGCGAAATCGCCGACATTCTGTGTCACCGTCTGCTTCGCCATATGCCCTATGCGATGGCATTCGCTGAAGAGCTATGCCTGTCAGCCGATGAAATGGCGCGTTATACCGGACTGCGACTTTATTTCAACCTCGTCTACACACATCCCCGGGAAGCCCTCGCGGCCGCAAAGCGCGAACTGGCCGCACCGTCGGCACTTACCGGCAGGCTGGCATCCCAGCTTGGCGAAGAAGCTGCATTCTGCCTCGAATGACGTCTTTTAAGGCCTTTTAATATCCCCGATGGGTCTTTTTTTGGGAGGGGAATATTTTTTTGTTAATTTTGTCGGATAAACCCCCGGCCGGATTTATCCGGTTCCAGGCATAAGCATAGTAAAATGATGAAAAACATATTCACTCGACTCATATTACTGGGCGCCCTGTTCTGTGGCTCATTCTCTGCCCAGGCTGCTGACAACGAATTGATACCGCGGCCACTGCCACCCGACACGCTGCTCAATCTGCAGCCCCGCTGCGATTTTATAATCACACGCTTCTGGGACCGCTGCAACTTCGAGCAGGCAGTCCTGCATCCCGACGAACTCAACCGTGCTTTCGGAGAATGGGTCTCCGTCATACCGCACGCTTCGGCCGACAGCGTGCATGCAGCTATCGACAAGGTAATAGCCCGTGTTGCAAAATCCGGACCCAATACCCTTCGGCTTGCAGAACTGGCCGAGAACTGGCTATACTCCGACACTGCCGAATACCGGTCGGAGGAGGTCTATCTCCCCTTCGCCAAAGCCGCGTCCTCTCATAAAAAAATATCAAAAGCCGAAAAAGCCCGTTTTGCCCAGCAGGCCAAGACCATCGAGACATCCGGCCTTGGCGCCACAGTCCCCGACTTACAGTTCACACGTCCCGACGGCTCAAAAGGCAATCTTGGCGAGGCTTCCGGCAGTTCCGTCCTTATTTTCATCAACGATCCCGACTGTAGCGACTGCAACATGGCTCGAGTTCGACTGAGCGCCGACTACAACACCAACCAGCTCATCAAAGAGGGCGAACTTACAATCGTAAGCATCTATCCAGGCGAGCCCGGCGACCAGGCATGGCTCGATGCAGCCAAGTCGATGCCCGATACATGGATAGTGGGAGCGATGCCCGATGCCGATCTTTATTTCGACATCCGCGAGAGCCCTACATTCCTGTTTCTGAACAAAGGACACAAGGTTCTCGCCAAATATATGCCGGTAGACCACTATCTCAACGCCTTCCGCATAGTCAACTCTCAAACCACACGCAGCCGATGAACAACCCCGGGACAACAGCCGTACTGATTTCCGGCGGTGTGGACAGCGCCGTCACCGTCCACCGTCTTCGTGAACAAGGGGTCGATATGCACCTTTTCTATATCCGCATCGGTCTCGACACCGACGAAGGCGACTGCACCGCCGACGAAGACATCGAGATGTGCTCTCTGATAGCACACCGCTACGGTCTGCCTTTCGATGTGGTGTCGCTTCATCAGGAATATTGGGACAACGTAATGGAATACGCCCTCCGCACCGTTCGGGCCGGCCTCACACCGAATCCCGACATCATGTGCAATTCCATCATCAAGTTCGGATATTTCGAAGACCGCTGGGGTCGCGAATTCGCACAGACGGCCACCGGACACTATGCATCCACCTACATCGACGAAAATGGCCTGAAATGGCTTGCGACGGCAGTCGATCCGGTAAAAGACCAGACCGACTTCCTTGCCCGCATATCCGGCCATCAGCTCGAACATCTGATTTTCCCCCTTGGCGACATCCCGAAAGCGGAAGTGCGCCGCATAGCCGCCGAAGCCAAACTGCCCAATGCTTTCCGCCGCGACTCCCAGGGCATATGCTTTCTTGGCAAAATCAATTACAACGACTTCATACGACGGCATCTGGGCGAAAAGCCCGGAGCTATAGTGGAAATCGAAACAGGCCGTAAATTAGGCGAGCACAGGGGCTATTGGTTTCACACTATCGGCCAGCGCAAAGGCCTCGGACTCAGCGGCGGCCCATGGTTCGTCGTGCGAAAGAATGTCGATGAAAACGTAATCTACGTTTCGCGTGGCTATGATACCGAGAAACAGTACGGCAAAACGCTTCATCTCGCAGAAATGCACTTCATAACAGCCAACCCATGGAAAGAAGGCATTCCGACAGAAGGTTGCCGCATAGCTTTTAAGAATCGCCATTCACCCGACTTCCTGCCCGGCACTATAAAAAAGATGGGCGACAGCGAGGACGAATATGTTATTGAGTCCGATGTTAAAGTACAGGGCATAGCACCCGGACAGTTCGCCGCCATCTACGACCCGACGGCACGCCTGTGCTATGGCTCCGGAATAATCACCGGCCGAAATGCCTCATCTCTGTAATACAATATGGACGAAAGAATCAGATTATACGTTCTCGGGCTGTCGTACAGCCAGCTTCAGTCGGGAGCATATGCTCTTGTTCTGGCCGAAGAAAACGGTCCGCGGCGCATACCGGTGGTAATCGGAGCAGCCGAAGCTCAGTCTATAGCCATTGCGCTCGAAGGCATCCGCACACCACGTCCGCTTACTCACGAACTCTTCGTAAGTTTCGCACACGCCTTCGGAGTTAAAGTCAGAGAAATATTCATATATCGGTTCGAAGACGGCGTTTTCTCATCGGAAATAACATTTAGCGACGGCGACCGCACGGTTGTCATAGATTCACGTACATCCGATGCCATTGCCATCGCCATGCGCACCAATACGCCCATCTATACTACCGAAGACATAATGCAGGCGACCGGATTTGTCATTGCCGACGAAGAGATAGTTTCGGGCCAGGACGACGATTCCGATGACACCGATGACACCGGCACGACCGACCGCGCTGCTCACCACGCCGACTATCATGCCGAGCCTCGCCCGGAAAACTTCACCATCGAACAACTCGAGCAGACTCTCGCCGAACTGATCGATAAAGAGGAATACGAAGAGGCCGAACGCATCAGCGCTATCCTCCAGCGCAAAAAAGGAGAGCAAAACAACGAACTTTAATCTTATACACTATAATGAAAAACTTCAATCTGAAAGCCAGACTCGCCACAATGAACTTCCTTGAGTTCGCTGTCTGGGGTGCGTATCTCATTTCGATGGGTATGTTCCTGGGATCTCACGGGCTTGGGGAATACGTATTCTGGTTCTATACAGTCCAGGGCCTTGTATCGATTTTTATGCCGGCCCTTATCGGCATCATTGCCGACCGCTGGATTCCTGCTCAGATCACACTGAGCCTCTGCCATCTGCTGGCAGGAGGTTTCATGATAGCCACCGGTATTACCGCCTCTGGCGAACTTACCGCCGACGGAGAACTCAGCTTCAGCACCATTTTCACCCTGTACACTATTTCTGTAGCATTCTTCATGCCCACCATAGGATTGTGCAATTCTGTGGCATTCAACGGTCTCGAAAAACACGGTCTCAGCACGGTCAACGATTTTCCGCCTATCCGCACTCTTGGCACAGTAGGTTTCATCGCTGCCGAGCTTTTCGTCAATTTCGTAGTTATCGACGGCACTGCCATACAGCACAGCTATACGCAGTTCTACACCTCGGGCATCCTGAGCCTCATCCTGGCGGCGTATTGCCTCACGCTTCCCCACTGTCCTGTCAACAGGGGCGCAAGCCGCTCTCTTGTCGATGCACTCGGTCTGAAAGCCTTCACTCTCTTCCGTCGCAAGGATATGGCCATCTTCTTTATCTTCAGCATGTTCCTGGGCGTTTCGCTTCAGATTACCAATAGCTACGGCTCCTCGTTCATCTATCACTTTACCGAAGTTCCCGGTTTCAGCGCCGACTGGTGGGCTCGCAACGCGACATTCCTGATATCCATATCGCAATGCGCCGAAGCCCTCTGTATTCTCGCCATACCCTTCTGCCTCAAACGATTCGGCATCAAGGGCGTGATGCTCATGGCAATGTTTGCCTGGGTGCTCCGTTTCGGATTCTTCGGCATCGGCGACACCAGCTCGTCGGGTGTAATATTCCTCATCCTCTCCTGCATAGTCTACGGCGTGGCATTCGACTTCTTCAATGTGTCGGGTGGCTTGTATGTCGACATGCAGACCAATCAGGCTCAGCGCTCGTCGGCTCAGGGCCTGTTCATGCTCATGACAAACGGCATAGGCGCCTCTATAGGCACATTCATCGCCGGCACCTGCGTTGTCAACAAACTTGTGAATGTCCCCGGTCTCGACGCCGTTCAGCAGCTTGAGGGCTGGCGCGAGTCATGGTTCATATTCGCAGGCTACGCCCTTGTTATCGCAGTTCTCTTCCTCATCATATTCAAAGAGAAAAAAGGCTCTGTCACAGAGCATCAGATCAAAGAATCGGAAGATATTCCCGAAGAAAGCATATAATGATACGTTTTTACGCACCCGATATCGAACACACGCATGCGCTCCCTGAATCCGAGAGCGCCCATGCCGTACGGGTACTTCGCAAGCACGCCGGCGATGAAATAGAGGTCGTCGACGGCCTCGGAGGTCTGTATCGGTGTCGGTTGCTGACCGAACACGCGAAATCGGCGGCGCTCGAAATCATAGAACGCCGCGAACTTCCAAAGGTATGGAAACCGGCCATATGTCTGGCCGTCGCACCTACAAAACACAACGACCGTATGGAGTGGCTTTTGGAAAAAGCCGTCGAAATCGGCATCGACGCTTTCGCACCGGTCCTTACGGCTCGCTCCGAGAGAAAACAGATTAACGTTGAGCGTCTCGAAAAGATCGCCGTGTCGGCCATGAAGCAATCTCTGAAAGCCGTTCTGCCGCGTATTTTTCCCATGACTCCGCTCAAGGATTTCCTGGCACAGACTTCTGCCGGGTCCCAGAACTTCGTCGGATGGTGCGATGCGGAATCGGAGCGAAAACTTCTGGCCAAGACATGCCGCCCCATGCTCGATACCAACATACTCATCGGCCCGGAAGGCGATTTCACCTCCGACGAGATTGACTGCTGTCTCCGTGCAGGGTATATAGCTGTCACCATGGGCGACAACCGTCTGCGCACCGAAACAGCCGCATTGGTCGCTGTCGACACCATACATATCATCAACCAGGCATTTTCATGACATTATGACAGATACATTCAACCGTTTAGCCTCTCAACCCGGTTTCTTCCTGCTTGCAGGCCCCTGTGTGATCGAAGGCGAGGAAATGGCCTATGCCATAGGCCGCACCATCAAAAGCATCTGCGACCCGCTTGGCATACCGTTCGTCTTCAAAGGCAGCTATCGCAAAGCCAACAGAAGCCGTCTCGATTCCTTTCAGGGCATAGGCGATATAGAAGCGCTGAAGATCCTTTCGGGCGTAGGCCGTGAGCTCGGCGTGCCCGTGGTAACCGATATCCACGAACCCGAAGAAGCTGCCATGGCGGCAGATTTTGTCGATATTCTTCAGATACCGGCATTCCTGTGCCGGCAGACCGACCTGCTGCTGGCTGCCGCCCGCACCGGTAAGGCAGTCAACATAAAGAAAGGTCAGTTTCTGGCTCCAGAATCGATGCATTTCGCAGTCGAAAAAATACGTTCGTGCGGCAACGATGACATCGCCGTCACCGATCGCGGCACAACCTTCGGCTATGGCGATCTCATAGTCGATTTCCGTGGTATTCCGCAGATGCAGCAGACCTGCAAAACACCTGTCATTGTCGACTGCACACACTCGCTCCAGCAGCCCAACACGGCAGGCGGTGTTACCGGAGGTAAACCCGAACTCATCGAAACCATCGCGCGTGCCGCCGTTGCTGTCGGTGCCGACGGTCTCTTCCTCGAGACACACCCCGAACCCGCCAAAGCCAAAAGCGACGGCGCCAACATGCTGCGTCTCGACCTGCTCGAACCCCTGCTGCACCGTCTTTCAGCTATAAGAAAAACAATAGATCAATTTTGAATATGAGATTCAAACGTTCGTTTGCAATGGCAATAGCCGCCACAGCTCTGATGGCTTCGGCGCAATCGGGTATACAGAATCCGATTACCCAGGCAGTACTTAAAGTATACGAAGAAGAGCTTCAGGCTAACCCCCGCGACTACAACATCCTGCTGAGCCGTGCCGACGAGTACTACCGTCACGGCGAATATTTTCGTGCCCTCCCCGATGTCGACAAAGTAATCGAATACGCGCCCGCTTCGGAAGCCGACGTCCTTCTCCGCGCCTATATACTTCGCGGAGGCATCTACAACCAGACCAAACGCCCGCAGATGGCCCTTCCCGACCTGGAAAAGGCCGTAGAACTTGCGCCCGATTCCTACAGCGCCCTCTACCAGCTGGCAAACACACAATACACCCTCGGACAGTATGCCATGGCCCGACTCAGTTTTCAGAGACTCGAACGCCTCAACAACCGCATGCCCGAAGCATACATCGGCCTGGCCAGAGTCGCTGTAAAAGAAAACAATCTCGGCTTGGCCAACGAAATGCTCGCACAAGCCGTGAATCTCGACCCTAACAACGCGGAGACATACGTACGCCGCGCATCGGTTCGACGTCAGATGGGTGATCATAACGGCGCTGTCGACGATCTGATACTCGCACTCAGCACCGACAACAAGAACGACCGAGCCATGACCGAACTCCTTGACTATGGCAACACCAACTACCCTGCCGCTATGGCCGGCCTCAGCAACGCTATTGCCCAGGCTCCGCGCGTAGGCATGTTCCGCTACATCCGTGCCGTGATTGCACAGGCTCACTTCCACTATCTGGCGGCCATCGAGGACTATCAGACCATTCTCGACGAAAAACTCTACACCTACCACGGCATCTACGCCTCCATAGCCGAATGCCGCTACTGTCTGGGCCAATACGAAGAAGCCCTTTCCAATATAGACTATGCCCTCGGCATGATACGCGACAATGCTGATCACTTCGTACTCCGCTCAAAGATTCTTCGCGCCCTCAAACGCAACGATGAAGCCGTCGACGCTGCTGCCGCTGCTCTGGCCGTCGACCGGCAGAACAACGACGCCCTCGCAGAAATGGCACTTGCCTATACATCTATAGGCAACTACGACGAAGCATCCAACCTCCTCGGCGAGGCCATACTCAACGATGCCGAAAACCCGCGCTATCCCATGCTGCGCGCATGGCTCTTCAAAAACTTCATGAACCGCGAAACCGCCGCAGTGCAGTTGTATCAGAATGTAACCGAGATGGACCACTTCTTCATCGACAATCCACGCTCGCTTAAAGGATTCGCACTTCTTTTCCTCGGCGATACCGAGCAGGCAACCCGATGGATGGATACCATTCTTAACACCGTGACCGACTACGACGGTCTTATCCACTACTACGGAGCATGCTTCTATGCACAGGCCGGCAACACCGACAAGGCCCTCGAATGCGTGGCTAAAGCTCTTGAACTCGGCTATGCAAACTATCACAACTGGACCGAAGCTATCGATGGCGGAGTAAACGTAGGCGAACTCCGCGATGACCTCCGCTTCCTAAACCTGCTGAGCCGATACAACAACATCTTCGGAAAATAAAAAGTTAAAAAATCTTATCGCATGTAACTTTCCGCCGCTATGGCCGTCATATATACAGAACATAGTAATTACTGTTTTCATAATTGATTGACTATAGCTGAAAAATACTGAAACAGCATTGCCGGCGGATTAGGCTGAGAAGTCTGAAATCCGCCGGCAATTTTTATACCTCGGTTGTTATTCGTATATAAAAAAGAATCTTATTATGTTAATAGCATCTCGCAAGCGCAAAGAAAACATAGCCGAATATCTGCTATATATGTGGCAGATAGAAGACTTGATCCGCGCCAACAATCTCGACATCGAAAAAATAAAGGAGTCGGTAATTAATCATTATCCGGCCGATGAAGCCCAGCTCAAGGCCATGGCCGAATGGTACGAATCGCTTATCGACATGATGCGTCGCGAAGAAGTACGGGAAAAAGGGCATCTTCAGATGAACAACAACATTATCGGAGACCTTGCCCAGCTACACCTGAGAATTCTCGCCGAGCCTAAATTCGATGAGTACCGCAAAGAATTCTATGCCACTCTGCCATTCATTGTCGAACTCAGGGCAAAAGCCGGAGAAAATCGCGTGGGCGAAATCGAGACATGCTTCAACGCTCTGTACGGAACATTGCTGCTGCGCCTGCAGCATCGCCAGATCAGCGAAGAGACAGCCAAAGCAGTCGCTCAGATATCCCGATTCATAGCCATGCTCGCAAAATATTTTCACCTCGACGAAGAAGATCGACTCTTCTCCAACCCCGAGACCTGAAACCGGATAGAAATATTTTGCTCAATAGCCCTCTGAAGGTAACACCGCCAATGTATTGATATACAATACAGAAACCGAAAGTGCGAAATTTTTTCTAAAAAAGTTGCGAAAATATTTGCACAAACCAAAAAACAGCCGTAACTTTGCAATGCAAAAGCGAAAGGGACACACCCCGAAAGCCAAGCAAAATTGCCTTGTGGTGTAATGGCAGCACGTCGGATTCTGGTTCCGCCTGTGGGAGTTCGAATCTCTCCAAGGCAACAAAAAAGGAGTTCAAATCATTTTGAGCTCCTCTTTTTTTATCGTATGAACCATCTACCCGGTCCGGATGTTTCTTTGGTAGACAGATGGTTAAGGTCCATCAATAATAAAAGAGATCGCGATTATGAAAAAAATTGTATTAGCCCTTATACTGGCTCTTGGATTCGGTGTTTCGGCCATGGCCGAAGACACCTATGCCCACGACGCATCGGTTCTCCCTCAGTCGGCTCAGAGTACAATCTCGGGCAACTTCAAGTCAAAGATCAGTGTCGTTAAAATCGAAAAAGACTTTGGCCGGGTATCCGAGTATGAAGTGACACTGAACGACGGAAGCGAAATATCGTTCGACCGCCACGGCAACTGGAAAAATGTTGAAGTCAACGTAGCCAAAAGCGTCCCCTCCTCTATCGTTCCGCAAGGCATTAAAAATTACGTTCAACGGAAACACGCCGGCCAACGAATTGTAGGCATCGAAAAAGAACGCAACGGATACGACATCGAGCTCTCAAACGGTGTCGAAATAAAGTTCAATAAAGAGGCTCAGTTCGTGCGCTACGACGACTGACGCTCCAGTTCGAGCAAATATGCCTTACGCTCCAATCCGGCCGCGTATCCTGTGAGGCTGCCGTCTTTGCCTACCACCCTGTGGCACGGCACAAGCAGCAGGAACGGATTCCGCCCTACGGCCGCTGCCACAGCTCTCACAGCCTTTGGCATGCCGGCCTGTACAGCCAGCTCACTATAGCTCACAGTACAGCCATATGGAATATCGAGCATAGCTTTCCTCACATTATTTGCCAAAGGCGACGATGCCGGCAGTAAGGGCAATGTAAAATCGGGATTATTGCCTGCAAAATAATTATCGAGCCAATTATAGACAGCCGACAAAAGCGGATGATCTCCCTCGGAGGCGCCCGCTTTTATTGTAGCGCCATAGTATTTCTGTCCCTCACACCATATACCAGCCACACCGGCATCTTCCACAGCCACTGTAAGCCGTCCTATTGGCGAATTATAATATCCTATAGTCATATTCTCTTTATTATCTTTGCAGGATTGCCACCAACCACACAATCCGGCGGCACATCCTTAGTTACTACAGCACCCGCTCCAATCACAACCCTGTCGCCAATAGTCACACCGGGCAGTATTGTAGCACTTCCGCCGATCCACACATCATTGCCTATAGTCACAGGCTCGGCCCATTCCTGGCGGGTAGAACGTTTATCTGCCTCGATTGGGTGACAGGCAGTATATATACTCACATTGGGGCCTATAAAGACATCGTCGCCTATCACCACCGGAGCCTCATCAAGAATCGTAAGATTGAAATTGGCGAAAAAATTCTCACCTATCGATATATTACAACCGTAATCGCAGCGGAATGGCTGATTGAAATGGAAATTCCTGCCAGTACGCCCCAAAAGACGCCGCAGAATCGCGTTCTGCGCCACGATATCACCCGGGCGAATATTGTTGTACTCCCACAAAGCCTCGCGCGTCTCAGCCAGCTTTTCTATAAGTCTGGGATGGGTCGCATCGTATATGCGGCCCGAAAGCATATCATCCCATACTTTTTCGCAATCGTCATTGGTCGCTGCCATATCTTTCGGATAAATATACCGCAAAAATATCGCTTTTATCGCATTTAACCAATACCTGACACCTTCCACCTGCAAATACTGTCACCTTGCAGACTAACGAGAACCCACCGTATAAGCCATATATCTTTCCTCGTTTAGCAGCTCAATTTACGCATCAAGGTTACGACTGACTTTAGTAACTTTGATGTCTTTAGTCGGCTTGTTCGCTGATTCTCAGAATCATTAGATTAGATGAGAAATCGAAGTAGGTAGCAAAAAAAATTGATTGTCTCCCGACAACCAATCCAGTTAACCTTAAATCTATACCATGAAAAACACATTGCAAATGTAGTACCTTTCGGCATTGTGTGCAAGCATATAGACAACAAAATGCGCTGACATTAGCATCAATTAACACGATAATTCTTGAAAAGCCGGATTAATCTTGCTTTTTGGCAGTCGAAGCCATGAGTCGCTGACATTTTGCTATAGCCGATATAGAGAGCCATACATATAACGAAAACAGCTTCAATAACACTTATTAACATAATGCATAACATTCTATATATCTGTTTGTTAAGGGTGTGCCGAAGGCTGCTTCGCTTCAGATGTCTGAGGAATTCTACTTATGGTCTACAGTCGCCCGACGGTCTTTAACTATTATCACATACTCCCCTGCCTCGACAAACGACTTGCCCTGGCTGTCGACGAAAGCAAAATCGCGCGAGGAGTCGATATTAAAAGTAAAGACACGCGTCTTACCTTTTTCTATCATCTGTTTTTCGAAGTGCTTTAGTTCCTTGGCCGGCCGTGATATGGAACATGCGGGATCGCTGATGAACCAGTGGACGGTTTCGAGGGCATCGCGGTCGCCGGTATTAGTCACTGCAACAGATGCGATATAAGTGCCGTCGGCATTCGCTTTCACATCGATGTCGCCATATTCGAAGTCGGTATAGCTTAGACCGTATGCGAAGTCATAGAGAGGCTCGGTGAGCACATCCTGATAAAAGCCCTGATCGCGCCGTGCACGGGGACGCTCTCCATAGTACACCGGAACCTGCCCCACATGGCGCGGAAAGGTCATGGCCAGTTTGCCCGACGGAGATACGTCGCCGCTGAGAATATCGGCCAAAGCGACACCGCCCTCGATACCTGGCTGCCACATTTCCACGATTGCGGTGCAGAGCGGCTCCTGACTGGTGAGTACAAGCGGACGTCCGTTGGCCAGCACAAGCACGACAGGCTTTCCGGTAGCGGCAACAGCTTCGAGAAGCTGCTGCTGTATGGCGGGCAGTTCGATAGAGGCCCGCGAAGCATTTTCGCCGCTCCACTCTCTCTTTTCGCCCAGACAGAGAAGAACCACATCGGCACCGGCGGCAGCCGACACAGCATCGGCGAACATAGATGTATCGTCGCCGTCGTAATCGCACCCGCGGCTGTAGGTGACACGGCCACCCCAACGCGATTTCACACCATCGAGTATGCTTGTCACGTCTTCGTCTCGACCATGTCCCCACCATGAACCGAGTATATGCCCGGTGGCATCGGCGAGGGGGCCGACAACTGCTATACGGGTATCAGCGGCAAGAGGGAGAATGCCATTGTCATTTTTAAGGAGCACCATCGACTCCCGGGCAAGACGGCGAGTCACTTCACGGCTCTGCGGGAGCACCATCCGTTCGCTTTCGGGAAGCTCGCGTGTATAGGGATTCTCGAAGAGGCCCATGCGGAACTTAAGATCGAGCACACGGGCTACAGCCGTATCCAGCACGGCCATGTCGACATCGCCACGCTCGATTGCCTGCGAAAGAGTCTGCGCATATACATTGTCGCCCATATCCATATCGACTCCTGCATGAAGAGCTTTTACAGCTGCCTGCGCACGGTCGGCGGCCACACCTTGCGACACAAGCTGCTCTACAGCGTTCCAGTCGGAAACGACAAAGCCGCCAAAGCCCAGTCTCTTCCTGAGAACATCGGTAAGCAGATAACGGTTCGCGGTCGAAGGAACACCGTTGATGTCGTTGAACGAACTCATCACCGTGGCAGCTCCGGCTTCTACTCCCGCACGGTATGGCGGCATATAAGTATCCCACAGCGCCTGGTCGGAAATCTCGGTGCAAGAATAGTCGCGGCCGCCGGTTGAGGCACCGTAGCCAATATAGTGCTTAAGACATGCGGCAATACTGCCCTCATCGACCAGACTGTCGCCCTGATAGGCTCTGACAGTAGCCGCCGAGAAAACACTGTTCACATATGGGTCTTCGCCATAGCCTTCGGCTACACGACCCCACCGCGGATCGCGGGCAACATCTATCATCGGCGAGAAAGTCCAGTCGATGCCCGACGATGTAGCCTCGCGGGCTGCTACCCGCGCAGCCTCTCCGGCCAGTTGCGGATTCCATGAGCAAGCCTGGGCCAGAGATATGGGATACACCGTCCGGAAACCGTGAATCACATCGTAGCCGAAGAGTATAGGTATTCCCAGACGCGACTCTTCCATTGCCTTTCGCTGCATGGCATTGCGGAGCGTCACATCGTCGTCGGTATAAATAAGAGAACCGATCTGCGGCGGTATATGCTTGAGCTTTTCTCCGATATTGTTAATATTCCGGTTGTTGCCGAATCCTGCCTGATTGAGCTGCCATATCTTTTCTTCGGTAGTCATACGCCCGAGCAAGTCGGAAACGCGAGCTTCCACCGGCGCTCCGGCATCCTTATATATCTGGGCTGAAACAACCGCGGGCGCTACGGCAAAGCAAGCCGTGCAGAGAAATGCGATATACTTTTTCATGATATGATAACTTGTTTTCATCACAAAATTACTTTAACAGCCCGCTAAAGCTGTGCTTAGCCGTGCCAATAATGTCGGCACGAACCGATAGAGCGTAAAAAAAGCCCGGAGCTTCGAGGCACCGGGCTTTTCGGGAGGGTATGGAATTCAAAAGCGAATTCTACTGAAGTTTGAAGGTTACAGGGAGTGTGTATGTTACCTTAACGGGCTGACCGTTGTTACGGCCGGGGATCCACTTCGGCATTGCCTTAACCACGCGGACGGCTTCTTTATCGAGAGCCGGGTGACGCGGACGCACAACTCGTACATTGGTTATAGAACCGTCCTTGCCTACAACGAATTCTACTACGACACGGCCGGAAACGCCTTCTTCGGCAGCGGCGGGCGGGTAGACGATGTTGGCTCCAAGCCATTTGTACATTTCAGCTTCACCGCCGGGGAACTGCGGTTTCTGCTCTACCATGGCTATGTTCATGGGCTGTTCTTCTTCAACCTTGGGTTCTTCGATAACTTCGGTCTTAATCATGACCTTGTTAAGGTCATTGGTACCTTCGGAGATATCTACAGTACCCACGGCAGCTTCATTTTCAAGCACCTTTTCCTGGTCCTTGACCTGCTTGTCTTCTTCTATCTTCTCGTCTTCAACGATGAGAAGGTCGGTAACCTGCTGCTGGTTGGCGACTTCTTCGGGAGCAACGATTTCTTCGGGTTCCTGAGGAATCTCGAATACTTCCTCTTCTTCCTCTTCTATTTCCTCTTCGGCTTCGAAAGTAGCCACTTCCTGAACGGTGCTGACAGCTACCTGATCGTCTTCGGGTTTAGCGAAGACACCGGAGATAGAAAGGATGAGAAGGACGAGGATTATCGCTACTGCGATAAGTACCGACACAACAGCCTTGGTGTGACGCGAAGTGGAAGTTTCGCGCATCTTATATGCGCCATACTCCTTGTTTTTACCTTCGAATACTATGTCGCGCCACTCTTTTGAGGTAAGATCTACATCTTTTGCCATTTTCTTTCAGCGATTTAAGGGTTAGGAGTAGATCCACCTTCGGCGGGTGCGGACGTCATGTGAGCCGCACGGTTACGAATGGTGGGGCGGATAATAGTCTCGTTGTTGGCCTGCTCGTAGTGACGAAGAAGGACGGTATCGGTGTGAGTGGGAAGCTCGATGCTGTAACGCGAAATCTGGTTGATGTTCATCTCGTCGATTGCGTTGATCAGACCTTCGTAAGTGGTGTTGGGACCGGGTTTGATCACAACTACAGGACGTGTCTTCATAGAGTCGGAAGCGTTGGCCTTGGCCTGCTTGTCGAATTCCTCTTTGGTGAGTTCCTTGTTTTTCCACTGTTCTTTGAGCTTCACATACTGCTCCATAACTTCCTTGTTCTTACCACGGAGAATCTTGCGGATACCCTGAGGCTCGTGGTTCATGTTACCGATGAACTGTTCCTTCATCAGATATTTGTTGGTCGAGAAGGTTGTATCGGCAATACCTTCGTAATAGTAGATATTGTGGATGGTTTTGCCGGTTTCAGGATCGGTAGCAGGCTTGTCACCGTTGTATTCGGTGTCAAGGATCAGTGTCACGGCTTCCGATTGCTTGGCCTGGCTCTGCTGCTCTTTCTTTACGTCTTCGTTGGTAGGAAGCACGATCTGGAGAGTCTGCGATTTGATCATCGTAGTACAGAGCATGAAGAAGGTAATCAGAAGCATGTTCATGTCCACCATGGGAGTAAAGTCCACATGGATCTGCATCTTTTTCTGGGCGCCTTTCTTTTTCTTGCCGCCCTTGTCGGATGTATCTATCTGTGCCATTGGTCTTTACTATTAATTGGTGGGTTCATCTTCAGATTTGAGGGCAGTCATGAGGCTGAATTTGTTGAGCTTCATGGTCTGGAGGTTGTCGAACACCATCTGAACAGTGGTGAAGGGAGTATCCTTGTCGGCCTTGATGGCTATACCCTGGCCTTTACGCATAAGAGCTGTATAGAGGTTGGACAGCTGGCTGCGTTCTTCGGCGGAGAGACCTTCGGCCTGTTCGTTGTTGATGCGCTGGGCAACGTTATAGATGGCTTTGAGCCAAACCTGGAAGTCGTTGAGGCGTCCGTCGCGATTTTTGTTATCGTCGATAGGAATACCCACTTTCGGGTTTGTCATGTCACCCATGAACTTGTCGCGCTCGGTGATAGACATCGAGAGGACTTCAGGCAGTTCCGAGAAAGGCACACCAATCATATTGGTGGCGCGGAACTCGGCTTTCTGCTGGTCCGAAAGGGCGATGCGGTTGTTCTTGTGCTGTTCGTTGTAGATGGAGAGTGCTTCGTCGAGCATCATGCCGCGAATTTTTTCGCTGGAAAGAGTCGAGTCTGCATCACCGGTGAACGAGATGAAGAGTTTACCTTCAGCAATCGAGGGATCGTCGAGTTTGCCCGACTTGTCGGCGGACGAAACCAGAACGGTGACCAGATTGTTCATAGGCACCTTTTCTTCCGACACAGAAGACGGTGTGTAAACGATGGTCGGTTCCTTCTGGAGGAAGGTAGAAGTCAACATGAAGAAAGTAAGCAAAAGAACAGTCACGTCGCTCATCGCGGTCATGTCGATGAGTGTACTTTTCTTTTTGATTTTTACTTTTCCCATATTTACCTGTTTTAGTGGGTTTTAGTTGACTATTAAACGGATAAATGCGGGATTAGTGTGTAGCGGCAAATGTCTGCACGATGGAGAAACCGATTTCGTCGATAGCGTAGGTGAGGTTATCGATTTTGTTGGTGTAGTAGTTGTAGAAGATAACGGCGAAAGCACCGGTTGCGATACCGAAGGCGGTGTTGATAAGGGCCTCCGAAATACCGGTCGAGAGTTCGGTGGAGTCAGGAGCACCGGACTGCGACAGAGCCTGGAACGATTTGATCATACCCATCACAGTACCGAGAAGACCGACGAGAGTACCGAGGGTGGTCATGGTAGCGAGAATGGGAAGGTTCTGCTGGAGGGTAGGCATTTCGAGAGCGGTAGCTTCTTCAACCTGCTTCTGCAGAGTAGCGATTTTCTGCTCCTTGGAAAGAACGGTGTTCTTGTCCATTTCTTCGTAGCGGATGAGAGCGGAGTCAACGACAGCGGCTACAGTGCCTTTCTGCTTGGCGCAAAGAGCGCGGGCACCTGCGATGTCACCTTTTTCGAGGCAGCTCTTCACAGCGGCAACGAATTTAGCGGTGTTGCCTTTGCCGGCAGCGGAGTTGAGAGCGATGTAGCGTTCAACAGCGAGAACGATTACAGTGAGGAAGAGGGTCTGAAGTACAGGCACGATGAAACCGCCCTTGTAGATAGTGCCCCAGAGGTTCTGAGGATGTCCGTCTTCGTCGAAGTGCATGTCGTTGCCGAACCAGAAGATGAAGAGGCAAACGGCGATGATAGCGCAGATTACGATTACCCCAGCGGCATTTTTGATGCCGGGGGCGTTGCTTTTAGGCTTAGCCTGAGCTTTTGGCTTTTGAGCTTCCATAATTGTTTGAAATGTGTACTGAAAAAAATTAATGATATTAATTAAGATTAATTGTTTTGTATGTTAACGCTAAGTTTATTCTTATTTATGACTTTCTGTTTGTCGGAGTTTCTGCATTCCTCCGGTATCGATTAAAGGTGTTTTATGTGGGCCAAGCCCGTTAAACAATATCGCAAAGTTAAAAAGTTGTTCTCAACTTTCAAAATATTTAGCCCTCTTTTTTCTTTTGAAAAAGAACGCTTAATTCTTTTTGGTGCCGGGAGCACGTTTTTCTGTTAAAATATCCTATTTTAACTTTATCAACATTTAAAAAATCTTGATTTCACTCATGTACACCACACAAGCGCGTTATGGCAGATAGCATTCGGGCAGTCCTTTGAGGGCGGAATATGTTTTGCGGCCATAGACAAAGAACTGCATCAGGATACTTTTGCGATAGGATCCGTGGCTTTTCAGAAGGTTCTCTTTCGGATGTTCGGTATATTTGTGCCTCATGCGGGCGAAATCGCGATGCGCTTTCACAATAGAAGCTGCGTTTTTCATATCGAAAGTCAATACAAATTTAGCCCAGGCCACAGTATCGAGAAGGCGTCGGCGTATAAGAGCCCAACGCCGGTCGGCGTCGGGAAGGTTCTTGTGGAGCATCAGCAGACTGTTGCGGAAGTTGAGATAGGTTTTAAAGGGATTTTCGGCCGGCAGAGAACCGCCCCCGAGATGATACACAGTCGCCGAAGGCACACAAGCTATCCGGTTACGACCAAGACGCAGACGCCAGCATAGATCTATTTCTTCCATATGTGCGAAAAACTCCTTGTCGAGACCGCCGGTATAGAGATATTCATCGCGTTTCACCATCAGACATGCGCCCGACGCCCAATGCACCTCAGCGGGGGTGTCGTACTGGCCACGGTCGATCTCGCATCGGTCGAAAATACGTCCGCGGCAGAAAGGGTATCCGTCGCGATCGAGCATTCCGCCGCAGGCACCGGCATATTCGAATCGTTCGCGGTCCTTGTAAGCCAATATCTTAGGCTGGCAGGCCACATAGGAGCTATGATCTTCCAGAAAATTGTACAATTCTCTGTCCCAGCCATTTGTTGTAGCAACATCGGAGTTGAGAAGCACTACATACCTATAGTACTCGCACATCGCGATGGCTTTGTTGTAGCCTTCGGCGAATCCGTAATTTCTGTCAAAACGGATTATATCGATCCGGTCGCCGAAATTCGACTCAAGATATGCGATGGAATCGTCGGTGCTGCCGTTATCGGCCACAATTACACGCGACAGAGCCGGGTCGGTTGTTTCGAGCACCTGAGGCAGATATTCCTCAAGCAGCGCACGGCCGTTCCAGTTGAGGATAATTACAGCGACCTCGTATGGAAATCTTGGTTTCATGGGAGTGTGACTGGTATTTTCCATCTTTTGTGCGACCAAAGCCATATCGATGGATTTCGTTCTATAGTTTCCTGAAGCATAGAGGCGTAGACGCGGGTTACCTCTCCTTGTGCAGTTGCCGCCACATCGTCGGCAATGAGCCGCGTCACCACATGGTAATGTCCGCGGCGCACCTTATACATATCCCAGTATACGGCGCCCATCTTCAGTTTGCGGGCAAGTGTCTCGGTGCCGGTGATAAAAGCTGTAGGGCGCCCCAGGAACAGCAACGGCAGCGTAGGATCGCCATGGCTCGGTTTTTGGTCGCTCATAAAGCCGGTGACGGTCAGCAGTCCGCGGCGCCGCATATCGAGAAGCCGCCGAAGCACAGTCGACTTCGGCAAGGACACAGAGCCGAACCGGCTGCGCACGCGCAGCATCAGGGCGTCGAAAGTTTTGTCGCGCAAGGGACGGTACACCTGACAGAAGCACGTCGACGCAGGGTCAGCATGGGAATGCAGGGTTACCGACGGCGCCCATTCCCAATTTCCGCAATGCGAGAAATACACGGCCACATCGCGTCCCGAGGCCACTATACGGTCGATCTCGTCCACGCCATCGAATGTCATGCGTCTCTTCATTTCGCTATCGGAAATATGAAGAAGCTTGATTGTCTCGAAAATATAGTCGGCAAAATTGCGATAGAAGCGTCGGCGTATGCTCCGGCGCTCTTTCTCGCTTTTTTGCGGGAAGCACTGTGCCAGATTGTCGTCGACAATCTTTCGTCTATACCTTATTATATAATATAGTATGACAAAAACAGCATCGGAAAGCACATAGAGCACTCCGAGTGGCAGCATGGCGAGCGGTTTGAGCAGACAATAGAGGATACGTTCCATATCAGACCGCAAGATGTGCTTTGACTGTTTCGCCATCTTCGCAGAGGCTTTCGAGATACATGGGCCGTACGAGGTTGTCGTTGGAGGGATCGAGTTCGGCCTCGATGCGCAGATAGTTGTCGGTGAATCCGCCCATGGGAAGCCCGGCACGCGGATGCTCGAGCAGCACAGGCCGCACAGTACCCAAAAAGCGCGAGGCAAAATCGGCGTGTTTGGCAGCACTCAAAGCCGTCATAACCCCTACGCGACGGTGTTTCTCGGCCTGATCGACCACACCATCGATTTCGAGCGCTCGTGTGCCGGGGCGCTCGGAATAGGGAAAGACGTGTACGTGACTCACCGGCAGACTCTCCACAAAACGGCGCGACTTCTCAAAGAGCTCGGCACTTTCGCCGCGGGCACCAACAATAAGGTCGATGCCTATAAATGCGTCGGGAATCGTGGAGCGCACTTTCTCTATTTTTGCGGCATAGAGTGCAGTGTCGTAGCGACGGCGCATCAGTGCGAGCACACGGTCGGAACCGCTCTGCAGCGGTATATGGAAATGCGGCATGAAACTACGCGACGATGCCACAAAGTCTATGATTTCGTCGGTGAGCAGATTGGGTTCTATCGACGATATGCGGTAACGCTCGATACCGTCGACCTTGTCGAGTTCCCGGCAGAGGTCGAGGAAAGTTTCATCGCGGCCTTTTCCGAAATCGCCTATATTTACCCCGGTGAGCACTATCTCGCGGCCGCCTTCGTCGGCGGCACGGCGTGCCTGATCGACAATCCCGGCTATAGTGCCCGACCGCGACCTGCCGCGGGCCTTGGGAATAGTGCAGTATGTGCACCAGTAGTCGCAACCGTCCTGCACCTTAAGGAAATAGCGTGTACGGTCACCCTGCGAGCACGATGGCATGAATTCTCTCAGCTCAGCTGCGGCCTTGAAGTCGGGTTCGATTGCATTTCGCCCGCAATGGCCGTCGACGTAGTCGATGAGCCGCAGTTTGCTGTTCACTCCGGCAACAAGGGCAACGCCGGGCAGCGCAGACACCTCTTCGGGCTTAAGCTGGGCATAACAGCCGGTTACCAGAATTGCCGCCTCGGGATACCGGCGGTTCAGCGAACGGATAAACGAGCGGCATTTACGGTCGGCTTCGGCAGTAACGCTGCACGAATTGATAACGATATAGTCGGGCTGCTCGCCTTTGGCCGCTGTAGTGATGCCGTGTTCGCAGAACAAGCGTTCTACCGATGCGGTCTCGGCAAAATTGAGCTTACAGCCGAAAGTGTGATATAAAGCCTTAAGACTATGGCTCATACAAGTTTATTATTTTAGAGATTTCAGCCGCGTCAGCGACCGAGGTACAGGCCGAGACGGGCAGACACAACAGGCGCTGTGCAAGCGATGTGGCAGCCGGCAGCGACAGGGCCGCATACTCGCTGTAGCATGGCTGCAGGTGCACGGGCACAGGATAGTTGATGTCGGTACCCACGCCGTTTTCCGCGAGGAAAGCCTGAAGCTCGTCGCGACAATCGGAGAGGATGCAGTACTGATGCCATACACAATTGTCGGGCGAGGCCATCAGAGGTTTCACCACATGCGGATTGGTGATTTCGGCATCGTAGACCGATGCGAGGGCTCGCCTTCGGGCATTTTCTTTCTCAAGATATGGCAGTTTGGCATTGAGCACGGCCGCCTGTATGGGATCAAGACGGCAATTGAAGCCGCGGTAAATGTTGTGATAGCGGGTGTCCGAGCCATAATTTGCCAGAGCTCTTACCGTGCGGGCAAGTTCGGCGTCGGAACTTGTCACAGCACCGGCATCGCCCAACGCACCGACATTTTTCGTGGGATAGAAACTGAATGCCGCCGCATGCCCGAGCGAGCCGGTGGGACGACCGTCGGCACTGAGGGCACCAATGGCCTGCGCATTATCCTCTATCAGAAGCAGATTATGACGATCAACAAAATTACGGAGTTCATCGTCGTAGCACGGACGGCCGTAGAGATGGACGGTCAGCACCGCTTTTACTTCGGGAGTATAGTATTTCTCGAGAGAGGCGGTATCGAGGTTGAGGGTATCGGGCGACACATCAGCCAGCACAGGTCGCAGACCGGCATCGGAGATAGCCAGTACAGAGGCGATGTATGTATTGTCGGGGACAATGACGGCGTCGCCGGGGCGCAGACGCCCCATGGCAATGTAAGCTCTGAAAATCAGGCGCAAGGCATCGAGACCGTTGCTCACGCCTACGGCATAGGCAGCCCCACTGATACCGGCCAGCACCGCCTCGAAGTGCTCTACTTCCGGGCCTCCGATATATCGGCCGGAAGACAGTACTCTGTCGACAGCCACGCGCAGTTCGTCGAGATACGGAGCATTGACAGTGCCGAGATCCAAAAACGGATATTTCATTTCCCGCATTTTTTCAGACGCTTGAATTCTTCGAAATCACGGATATAGTCGTCCTCGCTATATGGTAGCGAAGTCAGCGAAAGGCATACCGAACCCGACGAAAAATTGTCGAGTGTACGCCAGTAGCCCGGCGGCACATACAGGCCCTGATACGGACGGTTGAGGGTAAAATTCCAGTAGCGGTCTCCGTCGAAGAGCACGACGTCGAAACTGCCGCCGGCAGCTATAATCAGCGACTTGGCATGAATATGCGAGTGCGAGCCGCGCTCTTCGCCGGCAGGCACGTCGTAGATCCAGTATACCCTCTTTATATCGAAAGGCAAGAATGAATGTCCGTTCTGCACAAACGACAGATTACCCCTCGGATCCTGAATGCGGGGCAGATCTATGATATGAGGCAGTTCACGATTTTCCATCAGCAAGTCGTATCAGATATTTCCCATATTCTGTCGAAGCAAGCGGCGCGGCAATACGGCGCAACTGCGCTGTATCGATAAACCCGCGACGGAATGCCACTTCCTCGGGCGAGGCCACAAGAAGGCCCTGCCTCTTCTGAATAGCCTCGACAAAGGCCGACGCCTCCATGAGCGAATCGACGGTGCCGGTATCGAGCCAGGCGAAACCACGGCCGAAACACAGCACCTTCAGCAATCCGGCATCGAGATAGCGCTCATTGACTGAGGTAATCTCGAGTTCGCCGCGTGCCGACGGCCGTATCGAAGCCGCAATATCGCAGATGCCTGCCGGATAGAAATAAAGGCCGACAACGGCTTTGTCGCTTTTCGGATCGGACGGCTTCTCGACTATCTCCACCGGATTACCGTCGCTGTCGAGAGTTACCACGCCATAGCGCGACGGATCGTGCACGGGGTAAGCGAACACGCTTGCAAAACCGCGGGCAGCATACCCGGCCGCTTCGCGGAGCATCCCCGTAAACCCCTGGCCATAAAATATGTTGTCGCCAAGCACCAGGCATGCGGCATCGTTGCCTACAAAGTCGCGTCCGATGGTAAAAGCCTGTGCGAGGCCCTCGGGGCGCGGCTGCTCGGCATACTCTATAGCGATGCCAAACTGAGAGCCGTCGCCCAGCAGTCTGCGGAAATGAGGAAGATCGGCCGGAGTACTTATAATGAGAATGTCCCTGATACCGGCCAGCATCAGCACCGTAAGAGGATAATAGACCATAGGCTTGTCGTAGACGGGTATGAGCTGCTTCGACACACCGAGCGTGATAGGATACAGACGCGATCCCGATCCTCCGGCAAGTATTATTCCCTTCATCGCATCAACGGTTTGAGTACATTTTGTCGTAGTAGTCGCGATAATCTCCGGCCACGATATCGGTCACCCATGCGCGATTGTCGAGATACCATCGCACCGTAGCCGCAAATCCGTCTTCAGGTTTCACTTCCGGGCGCCAGCCCAGTTCGGCCATGGAGCGCGAGGCATCGATGGCATAACGGCGGTCGTGGCCCGGCCTGTCGGTCACATAGCTCAGAAGCGACGATCCGTCGATGCCGCCGGTATAATCCTTCACCATGTATATGAGAGTGTTCACAAGATCGATGTTGCGCAACTCGCAGTATCCGCCGAAGTTGTACACGCGGCCGCACTCGCCGTCTTCGGCAGCGGCAATGACACCACGGCAGTGGTCGTCGACATATATCCAGTCGCGTACGTTCAGCCCGCGGCCATAGACCGGCAGGCTGCGCTGCTCGAGGATATTGTTAATCATCAGCGGTATAAGCTTTTCCGGGAACTGATAGGGGCCGTAGTTGTTGCTGCAGCGTGTCACGGTCACCGGCAGGCCGTAGGTGCGGTGATATGCCAGCGCCATCATATCGGACGCCGCTTTGGTGGCCGAGTATGGCGACGACGGCCTGATGGGCGAATCCTCGCTGAACGTAACGCTGCCGTATACCTTAACCGGACGGCCAAGGACGGCAGCGACATCGGGGCGGTCTTCGCCGGCTTCGATATCAGTGTCGAGATCGCCATATACTTCATCGGTACCTATCTGAACAAACTTTTTAAGCTTGTTGCCGGCATCGGCATAGCGGCGCGCGCACTCGAGGAGCGTCTGAGTGCCAAGCACATTGGTCTCGAGAAAAGGCCGCGGATTGTCGACCGAACGGTCGACGTGCGATTCTGCCGCGAAATTGACTATATATGTCGGCTTCAACCGCTCGAGAAGCGAGCCTACAAGGGTCTCGTCGCCGATGTCGCCTTTCACAAACTCGATATCGCCGGCCTCGATCTCACTGCGGAGCGAGTTTATATTCCCTGCATAGGTAAGTGCATCGAGCACCACTACCCTGCCCTTCTTTTGGGCAAGAAGCATCTTTACGAAGTTAACTCCGATAAAACCGGCACCTCCGGCTACGAGCCACGTATCTTCTGTATTCATTTTCCTTCTGGCACTTGCTGAAGATTGGCAAGCTGGTCGCGGGCGGCGGCAAGCATACGTTCATATTTCTCGCGATGCACCAGTGCAAGCCGCTTGGCCTGCAGGGCTTCGGAGTATGCGGCGCACAAGGCGAGTTCCTTGCGCAGAGCGGAGGTCATTTTCACGTCAACATTGCCCTTGGCGCCGATCAGCTGGCATTTGGCAGCTCCATCGTGGGCAACAAGCCATGTTCCGACGCCCTCGAGATCCTCGGGAGTGAAAGAGGCAATCTCCGAACCTTCCACCTTCAGTATACGAGAGGGGGCTACAGCTGCCGATTCGACTGTCTCGCCACCATCGGCGAAGCGCACGGCGCGCAGTCCTATGGAACGGCCCTGTACGTTAGCCACAATGTAGAAATGTCCGTCGTCGCTCACACGGCCCTGTATACCGGTAGCAGTCATAACCTTGTCGGAGGCACTCTTGGGCAGATAATAGCCGTCGAGACCGACGTTGCTGTCGATATGCTTGAAACTGCCCTCGAGGTTCTGTACTCGTAGCGTAGCCTCTGCGAGTGCCTGATCGCCGGCGGTAATACTATCGATGGCAAGACCTTCCATTGCCTCGGCACGGACCTGCAGAGCCTCGCGGCGGACCTCGGTCTGAGCCCGGTAGCGGCTGTTGATGGTATCGAGAAGCTCTATGGCCTTGGCAAAATCACGCTGACCTACGGCAGCACGGCTTTCCTCGAGAAGAGCGGCAGCGCCGTCGCGGTCGGCATTGCCACAGGCAGCAAGACCCACTAAAAGGACTGCCGCACATAGTGTTTTATTTATCGCGTTGAACATTCTTCACTCCTTTTATAGTTTCAATTTTCTTAATCAGCCGATTGAGCGACGACACATCGGAAATTCCCACTACAAGGACTCCGGCGAAAAGACCGTCGTGCGAGTCAATCGAAATACTTCGCAAAGATACTGATTTTTCTTTATTGATAATAGATGTAATATTGGTGACAATGCCAATGTCGTCCTTGCCGACAACGCGCAGCGAGGCCGGGAACTGGGTACCGCCCTGCCCGCTCCAGCGCGTGCGAATAATACGATAGCCGTATCGCTGACGTATATGCGCCGCATTAGGGCAGTCTTCGCGGTGTATCTTGATAACACCTTCGGCTGAAATAAAGCCAAAGACAGGGTCGCCGTAGATAGGATTGCAGCATTTGGCCAGACGATAGTTTATACCCTTGATATTGTCGCCTATAACGACCACATCCGAGTTTTTATCGGTCGAAACGGCCTCATCGGCAGGAGGAGCCAGCACATAGGTGCTCGCCGACACACGTTCGCCGCCCTCCTCGGCCTTGAGCTGCTTCTCCTGACAGGCGAGATAGCACTCCACCACATCGTTGACATCGATCTCGCCGGCTCCGACAGCGCTGTTGAAGGCGATGGCGTCGCGAAATCCCATCTTGGAGACGGTGCGCGACATCATGGCCTCGTCCATTTCTATCTTACGGTTGGCGAAACGACGCTGTAGCAGCTCCTTACCGAGCTCGGCGGTGCGGTTCTCGTTCTCCTTGAGCACGGCACGGATCTTGGCCTTCGCCTTGGACGTGACTACGATGCCGAGCCAGTCGCGGCTCCGGTCCTGCCCCGGGGACGTCAGAATCTCGACAGTATCGCCACTTGCGAGACGATAGTTGATCTTGCGGTTGCGGCCGTTAACCTTGCCGCCCACACACTGCGTGCCGACTCGCGAATGGATATGGAACGCGAAATCGAGGACAGTTGCGCCCTGTGGCAGTTTGTAGAGGTCGCCTTTGGGAGTGAACACGAACACTTCATGCGAATACACATCCATCTTGAAGTTGCGCATCAGCTCCATAGGGCCTGTTTCGGCCGCCTCGAGGATGTCGCGCACATTGTTCATCCAGGCATCCAGTCCGTTTTCGCTCTTTATGCCCTTATAGCGCCAGTGAGCCGCGAGGCCTTTTTCGGCAATGACATCCATGCGGTGCGTGCGGATCTGCACCTCGACCCAACGCTCGGCCGGACCGTAGACAGTGATATGCAGACTCTCGTAGCCATTACTCTTTGGAATGCTTATCCAGTCCTTGAGGCGCCCGGGATTGGGCCGGTACATGTCGGTGACTATCGAGTATGCCAGCCAGCACTCGGCCTTCTCGCGCTCGGGCGGACAGTCGATAACCACTCGTATAGCGAAAAGATCGTAGATATCCTCGATCGTATTATGCTGCTTCTTAAGCTTGTTCCAGATAGAATAGATGCTCTTGGTGCGGCCCTTGATTTCGAACTTCAGACCTTCGGCCTCGAGTTTGGCCTTGAGGGGAGCGATGAAATCGGCGATATAGGCGTCGCGGCGTACTTTCGTCTCCTTAAGTTCGCGGGCAATACGGCTGTACATGTCGCGGTTGCTGTATTTGAGCGACATATCCTCGAGCTCCGACTTGATGGCATATAGACCCAGACGGTGTGCAAGCTGGGCATAGAGATAGTTCGCCTCGTTGGCGGTCTCGCGCACCAGCTTTTCGGCCGGGTGGTGATTGATGGCGCGCATAAGACGCAGACGATCGACTATCATTATTATGATCACCCTTATATCCTGCGCGAAAGTCAGCAGCAGTTTCCTGAAATTATCGCTTTCCACGGCGACCGCCTTGCTGTACAGCGAGCTCACCTTAGCCAGACCCCGGACCATCTTGGCCACATCGGCTCCCCATTTTTTCTCCACATCCTCATCGCCGATAGCTCCGCTGCCATAAAGGGGCGACAGCAGAATAGCCAAAATCATCGGGCGATCGGTGTCAATGCTCTCGCAGAGAGCCTGCGCCGTAGCGATAGCCGAAAGTAATGCATTGAATCCGAAGCGGTCGCGTCCGGGCAGCAGAGATGCCTCCGTATTCTCGTAGGCAACACGGAGAGCACGGAAATCGGCATCGGATCCGCTATTGCCAAGACTACGCAGCAGTTGCCTGCATCTTACCGGCAACGCGGCACGCTCTTCTTTGGTGAAAAACTCTTCCATTTTTCTATCTATTGGAAATCTACGACCCAAAATTACGAAAAATTATATTAATTGCCGCCACGACAATTCACAAATATATTTAATTGCGGGCAACGATCCTTTCGCAGAACCGCAAATATGGTAATATTGGCAGAATTACACAAATCCCCCAAACCGTCCGCAGCGATTACCCCCCTTCTGTTTTCCTTCTTCAATGTTTAAGCACGAAGCATCCGGTCAAGAATTTCACAGAATTCATCGACCATTACAAATATTTCAGTATCTTTGTCTTCGGCGAGCATAGCGATAAGAATATGTTTACAATTCAGTATTATAAATCTAGTACCTTTATCGCCAACCACTGAATATTCAAATAGTTAATATTTATCAAACTCACGACATCATTATGAAAAAGTTTTTTATATCAAGCACGTTCTTTGACATGCATGCAGAGCGTGATATGATTCAGAATATTGTTCAGCCAGCCGTTAATAAAAAGCTGAATGAACAGGGAGAGTATGTGTCTTTTTCAGACTTACGCTGGGGAATCAATACTATGTCAGATTCAACCAAGCACAGAATCCTGGATGCGTGTTTTGATGAGATAGACTCGTGTAAACCTTTCTTTATCGTCTTTATTGGTGGAAGATACGGATGGATACCATCGAATGATTTGGTAACCCCATATCATGATAGATTTGGCAATATCGACATTTTAAATAAAAGTGTAACCGAACTTGAGGTGCTCTATGCACTTAAACTAAATGCAAATAATTTGAATCATTGTCTGTTTTATTTTAAGGATGATGCTGACTATGAAGACGAAGGAGAATTGAAACGTCATTAGTGTCCACTAAAAAATCATAAGAGTACTTTGAAATAATTGAAATTCAA
>ENA-ORMR01000196-ORMR01000196.1-human-gut-metagenome-genome-assembly--contig:-NODE-196-length-70659-cov-56.431689_pt1 | contig 70659 bp, 62 predicted proteins | sample MGYA00242107_ERZ509003 | MGnify/ENA primary metagenome ERZ509003 (study PRJEB26280, sample SAMEA2338699) | human gut metagenome | biome: human gut; feature: human-associated habitat; material: faeces...
TTATTATACATGAATTCCTTGAGAATAAGGTGTCAACTTTATTTATACAACATCATAATTATACCGAGTCACTATTTGAATCTATTCGTCATGTAAATAAATACGGGCAAGAATTTTGGTATGCCAGAGATTTACAAATCGCTCTGGAATATACTGAGTGGAGAAACTTTTGCAAGGTTATTGAAAAGGCAAAAGAAGCCTGCCGAGGTAGTAATAACGCGGTATCTGACCATTTTGTTGACGTCAACAAAATCGTAAATGCTGGTGCCACCAGTAAGGATATCGGAGATATTCAACTTTCACGATATGCTTGTTATCTTATTGTGCAAAATGGTGATCCTCGAAAAAAGGTTATTGCACTTGGACAAACCTACTTTGCAGTAAAAACCAGACAGCAAGAACTAATTGAAAATTATGAAAATCTTTCCGAAGATCAAAAACGTATCGCCATCCGGCAGGAAATGAAAGAGCATAATAAAATGTTAGTAGCTGCTGCCAAGGATGCTGGTGTTGAAACTACCCTGGATTATGCTATATTTCAAAATTACGGATATATGGGACTATATGGTGGTTTAAAGGCTAGCGATATAAAGGAGCGTAAAGGCTTAAAGAAATCACAAGACATACTCGATTACATGGGATATGAAGAATTAGCTGCCAACCTCTTCCGTGCTACTCAGACGGAAGCAAAACTCCGCCGTGAAAATATTCAAGGCAAACAGGAAGCGAATAAAACCCACTTTGAGGTTGGTAAAAAGGTGCGTGACACCATTAAAGATCTTGGTGGCACAATGCCGGAAGATTTGCCTACACCGGAAAAAAGTATTCAGCAATTAGAGAGAGAGCAAAAGAAAAAATTGAAATAAAAAATCAGCCCAGTGCACCAACACCAGCGCTGATTACCGGGCAAACCGATAAATCACCTTGAACAAGTTTTTAATTATGAAAAATATAATGCCTGGAGACTTTTGTTTGATAAAAAGGATACTAAAGAGAATCGACGTACCTTTTTGGAATGGATGCAACATGAAAATTAAAAACCCTTGAAAAATCAAGGGTTTTTAGAGCGGGTGATGGGAATCGAACCCACGTATCCAGCTTGGAAGGCTGGTGTTCTACCATTGAACTACACCCGCATGTTTATATATGAAGCAGGGCGGCCATTTTAAGAAATGGTGTCCTGCGAAAATGCCCAGAACCGGAATCGAACCAGTGACACGAGGATTTTCAGTCCTCTGCTCTACCAACTGAGCTATCTGGGCCCGCGACTTAATCCTACTTGCAATCTTGTTTCATGACTGCTCTGCGTCACAACAATCGTAGTCTACACAAATTTCGTCCAAATGTCAAGTACCTTATCAAAAAAATTTTAAATTTTTGCAATTATTCCTCTATCTCCTACAAATGATACGGTTAAAACTCCTCTTTTTCCCCGTACCATTGCAGTAAAAGCTCCACCACCCGGTTGTAGCTGATCATGCCATCCGAAACACCATTCAATTTCAGTGAAGCATTGGTCAGGGTATCTGAAACACTGTCCACCGTCTCCGTATTCACCACAGCTTTTCCGTTGATTCTCTCCCATTGCTCTTCTGTGACAAAGATATTGTCCTCCTGCACCTGCTGTAATACCTGTAACGGATGTACCGCCTCTCTGGCCGCCGCATAGCTGTCCGGATCCGCCAGTCTAGTCTTATACAGATCGTTTGCCACATAATTCAGCACACTTAAGTAACCCGCATATTGAAAAGTACTGTCATCCGACTCTACGCAGGCCAGAAATGCAATAAAATTCGCCTCATCCTCATAGATATACCCCCGGATGTGAGCCAGCTCATGACACATGGTTGCCGGTTTTTCCATGATGTACATGACATCATTGTAATTTGCCTCCATGGAAAACGGGAAATAATAGCCACACATATACATCTGACACATGAAATCCGAGAAAAACATAGCCTTCGGCCGGGGATAATAACCATCCAGCTGGTCATACCTTTTCCCCAGGCTCTGCATCACATCGATGGCTTTATCCTCCATATCCACCGCATTACCCCGGCTGTCCACACCACCCGAGTACACCACGGCACCACTGTCATCCCGTTCCATGACCTCACTGAGCTCATTACAGTGCCGGACGATATCATTGTAGATCCGAAGCAGTTCCTCCGTTCGTTCCTGTGTTGTCTGCTCCTGCGCTTCCTCTTCACCGAAATATTTCTCCGAAAATGTAGACCCATGATAGATCATGGTACAATTCAGCGTCATAATGGCAAATACGGCAAGCAACGTCCATGCAAAAAAACCAAAATATCCCTTCACTCCCCGGCAGTACTTTTCCGAATGTCTGCACGCCGAAATCAGCAAACTGCATCCCAGCACAACCGCAGCAAGCACCACCAGAATCCCTGCCACAATCATCCATTCGCCCACGGAAAAGGGAAACAACCCTGTAATCCTTCCGTAGGTATTGACCCAGATTGGGAAAATATAATCAATATAAGCATCGCTGAGGCTTCTGCTACTCCAGGCAACGACCTGAAGCAGTAAAAGAACTGCAACGATGCTTAAATAAATTCGAAAACTTTTCTTATGGGATTTCTTATTCTCCATAGTACTCCTTAAGTGGCTTCCTCTTTTCCCACCTTGATCCTGGTCTTCTTCCAGATGCCACAGCGGTACAAAACATACAGGATCAACGCAGAAATGCCATTACTGATCACCACGGAATACCAGACACTGCGCACACCCATATGCAGGACGCTCTCGCAGAACCACAGTGTCAGGAAACGGAATACCCACAATCTGGTCACATCGATGGCCATGGTCACCTCCGTATGGCCGGTTCCCTGGAACAAACCGGAGGTCGTATTGTATACGCCATTGGTAAAGCACCAGAATGCCATAACACTTAAAAAGTCCGCTGCCATGCCCACGACTTCCGCATCCTTAGAGAAGATCCTGACAATAGCCGTGGAGATCATATCTCTTGATAAAATCATACCACCTATGAACAAAAATACAACCGATATCCACATTGAAAAACGATACCCCTTCTCTGCACGGTCCGGCTGCTTCGCTCCCATGTTCTGCCCCACGATGGTGGCCGTTGCCGAGCCGATGGCATTGGAGGGCAGCGTGATCAGTCCATTCACTTTGTTGCCGATGCCATAAGCCGCCATGGCTTCCGTCCCGTAGACAAACACGTTTTTACTCATCAGCAGAAATCCCAGCTGCATGGTACTTCCGCCGATAGCGGTAGGCAGACCGATCTTAAGGATCATTCCCAGTTTTTCCTTCTGTAATCGCATGTACGCACGGTTCAGGCAGATATCATTTTCCTGTCTGCACAGAAGTCCGAAAGCCACCATGGCCGGAATCGCTTTCGCCAATAGCGTTGCCAGTGCTGCACCGGCAGTTCCCAGATCCAGGATGATCATGAAAAACGGATCCAGGAACAGATTCAGCGTAATACCTCCCAGATTAAGGAACATGGGGCGCACCGTATCTCCCTGTGCCTGATGTATTGCGGAAAAAATGTTGACCATATATAAAAAGGGCATATCCCAGATGACCACCCGCAGATAAACTCTTGCATAATATGCAGTTCCTCCGTCAGCTCCCAGCCAGTTGATGATAGCGGGTGTTCCCAGAAAACACAGTGTGGCACAGACCACGGCAAATCCCATGGCACAGGCAAATATCTGATTTGCCATGGATCTGGCATCCTCTTTTTCCCCGGCACCGATATACTGCGCAATGAGAACTGCACCGGCCACGGTGATACCGCTGCCGAAATTCGTAATGATATTCTGCATCGGTGTCACCAGATTGATCGCCGCCAGTTGCTCCGTGCCGATCTTCCCCAGCCAATAAGTATCCGTCAGGTTATACATTGTCTGCAAAAAGCTGTTGATCACTACGGGAATTGCCAGAGACAGGATCGCTCTGATCAGATTTCCGTGCAATATCAGATCCGGATTATATTTTTTAGCCGTTTTCATCGCCATCACTCCTAAGTTGTTCTTATCTATGTCTTTCCAAATCTAAGTCGTATTATACGTCAATTTTTCAGTGGTTTCCACGGAGATTTTAGGGTTATATGTATTAAAACACTTTTTTATTATCTTTTTAATTTACATCATGGAAAGGCGCATCGCCAGACGGCAATGCAGATTCTTGTGCAGGCACAAATCAGTACTTGGCTCATCGTATACGCAAAAAAACCCTCCCACAGCATCTGCCTGCGGAAGGGATCTTTTTCTTAATTCTGAAGTCATGGTCAGACTTATTTGATTACAAGGCTGCTCCAACCATCGCTGGGGATCAGAGAGATATAGGTCTTACCGGTATTGATCTGGATCTCCTCACCGGTCTTCGCATCATAGTAATGTGTAATAGCGTTCTCGGAAGACTTGGTCCAGGTAACTTCGATAGCCTTACCCTGAGTAATGTAGTAACCGGAGCGTCCGGAGTCGATGGCATTGTAGATCAGGTAGCCTTCACCCAGTTCTGCAAAAGTGGTATCCTGCAGAATAACGTTCTCGAAAGTGAGCTGTGCATTGCTGTCAGCATCCTTGTGTGCAGAACCATACTCATAGTAATCATAGGTTCCGGTCTCTTCGTTGTACTTCAGAGTAGAACCGTTGTGCTTGAAAGGAAGCTCAATGGTAGTAGCGCTGATAGCATCACTTCTATCATCAAAGGTAACTTCTCCGTCTGCAAATTTGAAGTGAGGTCCCTGATAGTAATCATTGTAAGTAGTGGTATACTTGGAATTTGCAAAACGCTGCTTCAGACCGTCATAGGTCTTGCCCTTCTGGCTGTTGGTATAGGTATCATAAGTAATATACTCGGTAAACTCAGTTGCCTTACCATTGTTGAAACGGGCGAAACCACCACTGAAGTTAGCGGAATAATCTTTTGCTACCCAGTCATTGATGAAGTAAGGGCCACCATCATGGCAGAGAACTGCGTTCCACTCAGCTGCCAGCATGAAGTTGGTAGGACGTGCACTACGAATACTACCCAGCTGCTCGATCTTCTCCCAGTCCTTTACGACTACCATGAAACGTGTAATTCTGTCGTTCAGAGTACTGTTCATGATCTCATATACAACATCTGCATCTGCGGTGCCGAAATGAGGCAGTGCGGTTCTCTCGTTATCTACCATTACCGCGATGGGACGCTGATCCTTCAGATCCTCATCGATCCACTCGTTGGTAAGTTCGCTGCGATAGGAGTGCTCCGGTGCAACTTCATCCGCGGAAGACTCAGTTGCGGCAGGCTGCTCTACCTCCTTGGTATCGGTAGCAATAGGCTCTGCTTCTACGGTCTGGATCGGAGAAGAGATCGGCTCACTGTTTCCACAGCCGGTCAGAACGCCTACTGCAATTAAAATTGCTGCAAGTACTTTCTTTTTCATGAATGCTTCCTTTCATCTGTTTGTTCTATCCGGTCTCTCGACCGGCACTCTAAAATACATTGTATCCCTAAAGTCCTATGTTTGTCCACCGAAAATTCTTAAGATTTTCTTGAGATTTTCTTTCATAAAAAATGACACCTGGCAATTATATGCTGGTGTCATTTTTGTTTTCTTTATTATTCCTTTACAGCTCCGATATTTACTCCCTGTACAAAATATTTCTGACAGAATGGATAAATGATCATAAACGGCAAAATTGCTACAATGACTGCTGCATTTTTTACTGTATTTTCCGTAGCTCCTTCTACCGCAGACGGCAGATCACTTCCCATGATCAATGCCCGCAGTTTCATCTGGAAGTTATATAAATTTGAATTCGTGATATACAGCTTATAGTTCGTGTAATCATTCCAATACCCCACCGCATACATCAGTCCTATGGATGCCAGTGCAGCCTTTGACAACGGCAATACGATTTTGTACAGGATCCTAAAATGTGAACAACCGTCAATCTCTGCCGATTCCATCAGGCTGATCGGGATTCCTTCAAAAAAATTCTTCATCAGCACCAGATTATATACATTGATTGCAGGCAGCAGGATCACACCCCACAGATTATTTGTCAGATGGAAATCCTTCATTACCAGATAGGTCGGGATCATACCTCCGTTAAATATCATGGTAAACAACAGCACATTGGCAATAAATGCCCGCCCCGGCATCTTCCACTGAATCAGCACATATGCCCCAAGTACTGAGATCAACAATCCCATGATCGTTCCCATAACCGTCGTGTAACAGGAAATCAGGAATGGTCTGAGCATCGTCGGATTGGTAAAAATTGATTTATACCCTGCGAACCCGAACTTCTCCGGAAACAACTTCATACCATAAGCCGTCTTCAGATCAAAAGAGTCCACCAGTACTTTATATACCGGGATAATCATCACCAGCGAAAATACTGTAAATATTACGATCAATACGATATCAAAAATTTTCACTTTCTTTTTCATCATACAATACCTCTTCCTCTCGTCTTATGGCTTACTCTGTTACATACCAGCACCAGAATACAGCTTATAATAGAGGAAAACATACCGACCGCTGTCGTATACCCATAATCCGGAATTGCACCGGAGTTAAATGTCTGCGTATAGATATAAGTCTGCAATACATCCGATACCTTGATAACGGCATCATTCTGTAATACAAAAACTGACTCAAACAAATTCATAACCTTCGCCAGATTCAATACAAGTACCGTCACGATTGTATTGTTCAACGCAGGCAGGGTAATATAGATCATCTTCTGGAAACGGTTTGCCCCATCCATCGACGCTGCTTCATATAATTCCGGGCTGATTCCCGCCAGCGTTGCCATGAAAATAATCGTTCCCCAGCCCGTATCTTTCCAGACATTAATTATGTAATACGAAAATCTCCACCATTTCTGGTCTCCGAGGAAATAAATATTATCCGTGATCAAGTGTAATTTCATCAGAACATCATTGACCAATCCCGCGGATGTCGGAGACAGAATCATGGAAAATATGGATGCTGCCACTACCCAGGACATGAAATGCGGAATGTATACAATCGTCTGAAATACCTTTTTCAACTTTAAAAAAATCAATTCATTCAATAATACCGAAATAATAACTGCCGCACCGGTATTCAAAATCAGCTTTGTAATACTCAGCACCAGCGTATTGCTGAACGCCTTCCAAAACCCCGGCATACTGAACATTTTTACAAAATGCTTCATTCCTACGAAGATCGGATCATTGATTCCTTTATATGTAAAAAAGGCATAACGGATACCAAACATAGGAAGATAATAAAATATCAATGCTGCCACCAATACCGGTGTTGCCATCAGATAGACTCCCCGATATGCACGGGCGTGCTTGAACACGGTTCCTCCAGGCGTCCTCTTAGGCAAAGTTTTTTCTTTCTCTTTCACAACGTTTACCCTCCGTTCCGGCTGCTCTATGTCAGCTATTCAAAAATCCCATATATTCGTTGTACTTTGTCTCTTCTGTTTTATTCATATGTATGGTCAGTCCATCCTCTGAGAAATAGAGACGGAAGCGGATGGATGCAACACTTTCTCCGATCAGCCAGCAGAAGATATACAGCGTATTTTGATCCATCCAGGCTCCGGAAGAAGCACATTTCTCCTTGTATATAGGGAACTCTCCCTCTTCCAGATGTCCAATTCCAAAGGGAAGCTGACATTCTCTTCCCTCTATTTCATACGAGAATACTCCTTTTTGATCCTCCTCGGAAAAAGTTACGCCACACCATGTAAATCCATACTTGTTTCTGAGCAGCGGATATTTTTTTCCGAAATCTGCACAAGGTTTTCCTTCAAATACCGTAGATAACACTGGCAACGTTGTTTTCTCCACATCGTTTTCCGGGGAATCATCCTTCAGCAGGACTTCTCTCACTGCGGCGAGTATCATCTGCTCGGCTCCGCCCATACCCTGCGTATCTGCTGTCGTTACAACAACGAGATCCATTTCCGGAACTGCCAGCATTATCTGACCGCCCAGCCCCAGCATTGCAAAAGTCCCCTCCATCGGGATCCAGAACTGATATCCGTACCAGCGGTCGTCGCCATCGAGCTGTGTTGCTGTTCTCGGTTCTGTCGCTCTCGCTGCATAAGAACCTTTTTCCTGCTTTAACAGCATACAGCCGGTACGAAGAAGATCTTCGGGAGTAGCCATCAGGCCACTCCCTCCCATAGAGGTTCCAAAGGGATCCTCTATGATATAAGACTCCTCGCTGAAGCCAATCTGGCGCAGCAGCTTTTCTTTCAGATAATCCAACATCTTTTCACCGGTCAGTTTTTCTACCAGCGCACAGAGCGTATGGGAGGATGAGGTATCGTACATAAAGAGAGTTCCGGGTCTGTGGGTGGGTTCTGTCTGGAAAAAGCTCCTCACCCAGTTCTCAGTTGTGCTGGTCTTGTTATAAGTTGTCATGTTGTAACAGGTCTGCATTTTCAACATATTTTCTATCGTCATCTCTGCCAGCCAGGGATGCACTCTTCCGGGCAGATATTCCGGGAAATAATCACAGATAGGATCCTGCAGGGAAATTTTTCCTTCCTGCTCTAATAATCCGATTGCCAGTGAAGTAAAGCTTTTGGTCACAGAAAACATTCTCTGCAGCTTATTACGGCAATAGGGTGCATAATATTTTTCAAACAGCAGGTTCCCATGTTGTGCGATCAGCACACTGTGTAAAGGAATTTTTCTTTTTTCCACTTCTTTTACAAATTCCTGCATATTCTGTTCCGTCAGTTCTCTCATTTTAGCTGCCATACCATAACCTCCCATGCTGTCGCCTTTTTATTTATTATTCAGGGAATCTACGATTGCCTGAGACCATTCGGCTCCGCCTTCCTGTTCAAACCGCTTGTATCCCTCTTCCACAGAAACACCCTGTACCACGCAGTCCGCAATAATAGAGTTCTTCAGGCTGGTCAGATCGCCGTTATACTGGCTCATCATATCTGTTGTTACCGGCAAAGGTGCCGTCTTGTTATTGGCATTAAAGATTTCCATCGATTCCTCTGTATATTTCTTTACGGGAACCAGTCTCTCGGTCAACGGACAGATATTGGTATCTCCCATAATGATGGTCGTATACTGTACTCCGGGCTGGGAACGCATCTCCATCATATGGAACTCTCCATCCTGATACGTATTGCCACATACTGTTTCTGCCTGTCTGGACCAATGAACGCCTTCTACTCCATAGATCCACAATGTTTCCATGTCTCCATCATCAAAAATGCTTTCCAGAAAATATTTGAATACGCCTTCCGGATTCTTACAGGAAGAAGTAATCGCATACACCGGTGCACATCTCTGCCAGTATTTTCCAACCTCTGCGATAGGCGGCATAAATACCAGTTCGCTGTCCTGTCCATTCGCAGCCAGTCCATCCGACAGCTGATCAGACCATCCGCCTGCCCAGTAAGTAAATGCTCCGAACTCCCCTTCCATGAATTTGGTACGGCAGTTGCTGGTCGCATTCGTCAGAGATTCCTTATCGATATAACCCTTGTTGTAAGCATCCTGTAATCTCTTGATCGCTTCCTTCATGGAATCCTCGGTAAATCCATCTCTCCATACGCCATCCTCTCCCTGATAGAAAGAAGGATATGCATCCTGATAGAATTCCGGCAGATAATTGGTATAAGGAGCTTCATTTCCTACAAATCCGGCTGCGGATACACCAATGGTATTTCCATTGATACCGTCTCCATCCGGATCACCGTTGCTGAAAGCATCCAACATTTCCAGATACTCTTCATACGTCGTCGGAATGTCCAGTCCACAGTTATCCAGCCACTGTTTTCTGAGGAAAGTCATACATCCGCCACCTCCGCCAAGTGCCAGTCCGTACAGATGTCCATCCAACATATTGCCTTCTACGACACTCACATCCGTGTTGGGATTCTTCTTCAGCTCTGAATTGTTCCAGGCATCCGTCATATCCCAGAGAGCTCCCTCTCCCGCATATCCGGAATAATAGGAAGATCCAAGGATAACGACATCTGGCCAGTTCTCCGGTCCGCTGGCAAAGGTCTGTCCCAACACATCATAGTAGGCATTGTGATCCGGTTGGATGACTTCCAGTTCGATTCCTGTCAGTTCTTCCCATTTATTGACCCATTCTTCCTGACCGTCTGCCAATGTCGCCTGGAAAGTTCCGTCTACCATAATCGTAATCTTTTCCGGTTTCTCTACATCATCTGCAACATCTGCAACATCCCCGGCAGTATTTCCTGCCTGTGCATCGCTATCTGTCTTTCCTGTATCATTTCCCGTATTTTCCGCAGAGCTCCCACACCCTGTAAATATCATGGAACATACGGTAACCGCAACCAGTGCGACTGATAATAACTTTTTCTTTACCATAAATAACCTCCGTCCATATTCTGTTATCTTCTCTGTTGTTTCTTGTTTCTTATTTTGTTTTGTTTCTTTGCTGCTTGATTTGTTGATTATTGTCACTTCGGCGCCGGAAGTATCAATGTGCTTTCATTATATCTGTCATTTTGCACAATTTAAAGTCACATATTTCAAGATTTAGTGTATATATTTTTTGTTATTAGAGGCTCATTTTTTATGTCAATGATACACATTTTATTTTATTACATTCCATTTCATTGCCTTTTTCACCTATTATGATACTATAATAATATCTCTCAGGAGGGTTTTTGTTATGAATTCCAGAAAAAATAAATACTTCATAAAATTGATAACATCCTACAGTCTGCTCTTGGTCATTGTGCTCATTCTGGGAATTGTTTTCCATTTTATTCTTTCGCATAATGCAAAGCAGGAACTATTGAATGAAAATATGCTTTCTCTTAAAAATGTATCCGAGCAATACAGCAACTGCTATGCGAATATTTATCTGATTTCCAAGCGAATGGCAAATAATTCCAGCCTTTCCCGCCTGGCGGAAGCCGATCAGGGGGAACGAGCGTTTTATTATAATGCCTATATTACCAAACAGGCTCTGGTAGATATGTATTCTGACTATTCACTCCAGCCAATTCAGACCTATTATATCCATCTGCGTCATACAGACTACATAATCAGCTATAATGATTTTGAGAATCTCTATTCCTTTTATAAAAACAATCAAATGCTGGATCCCTCAAAATATGAGGAATGGAAGGAGACTCTGGAATCCTCAGACAATTATAACCATTTTCTTTCTCTTGACCATTTTGCGACCGAATATACACCACACAGAAAAAACTATTGTTATGCTGTCTCTCTGCAGAATTATACCTTCAAAAATATCAATGCTGACATCATTTTTGAGCTGAATGCTGATTATATGCAGCAAATGGTGGATTCTGTCGATCTGATGAAGAATGGCTGTCTCATCATCCAGGATAGCAGCAGTGACACTATGCTTACTTTCAGTAACAATGAAGCGCTGTTAAAAAAAATAGATGTTTCTCTGCTTTCCTCGTTAGATTATTCCGAACGGGGATATTCCAGCACAGTATTTCAGGGTGCTCCCGTCACAGTACTCTATACCTCCGCACAGACACCGAATCTGAACTATTATCTGATTGTTCCCACGTCCTACCTGAAAGCAACGGGAAACGGACTGCAGTTACTGTCTCTATTCGTTATCTTTCTCGGTGTCGTAGGAAGCTTTTTGATTATTGTTCTGTTGTCCAAGGCCAATTATAAACCCTATGAAGCAATGGAATTTCGCCTGCGGGAAGTGAATTTCAACCACGAAGAGCTCATGCGGTTAAATGAGTCCCAAAAGATCACCCTCCGCAATTATTATTTTGATCAATTGATTCATGGTACGATTCTGAGTGAGGAAGAAGCTGCGTATGCCCAAAATTATCTTTCCATTTCCGCTAATGCCAATTCCTTTGCTATCTTATACTGTAATGTCTACCTGGATACTTTGGAGCTAAATAATGACCCTCAGGGAATGATCAACATCCTCTCCCCTGATTATGCGGATGTTATTTCCGATATCCTTTCCAGTTATTTTATACATTCCTATATCATGCAGGGTTCCCGAAATAGTGTTTATACTATTTTATTATATGACAGGGAAGAACTGGACAAGGTCGAAGATTTATTTTCACATGTTCATACTACACTATTGCAAGAATACAATATCTGGATTTATGGTGGATTAGGCTGTACAACCGACACCATCTCCTCCGTCTGGAAATCGTATCGCCAATCCAAAGAGGCTGTAAAACGTATCTCCAGCCCAGTGTACCTGTGTCTGTATCGTGAGATTTTGGAATTTCAGGATTCCTTCTTTTATCCTAATGAGGTTGCGGATCAGCTATATAATTTTGTAAAATCCGGTAACTTCAAACAGACAAAAACAATTTTTAATTTTATAAAGGACGAAAATTTTAAGAAACGAAAACTTAATTCCAGACAAGTGAAATGGCTTTTAGAAAATATAGAAATTACGTTATTGAAAGTAATCAGGGATAACGACATTTCCTATGATGACTCAAGCTTAGCCGGTCTGTCCGAAGATTCTACCCTGAAAAATTACGAGCAGATTGCTCTGGAATTATGTGAAAAAAACAAGCAACCGGAAAACGACAACCAGCTGATTGTGCGCATTCAGGCTTATATTGATGAGAATTATGGGGATCCATCCTTATGTTTAAGCAGAATATCGGACCTGTTCCACATCTCCGAGAGTTACTTTTCCTTCCTTTTCAAAAAAACAGTAGGGGTAAACTTCTCTACGTATCTGGAACAGGTCCGCATGACGCAGGCAAAACATCTGCTGGAAACAACGAATATTAAAATAACAGATTTATACGTGGCGGTCGGTTACAACAATCTGACCAGCTTCCGCCGTGCATTTAAGAAAAAATACGGTGTAGCACCCAATGCCCTTCGAGAATAACTACTTATTCTTTTTCGGTTGCTTTCTCGCGCAGCACTTCCTCAAACTGTTCGATGGGTACCGGTTTGGAATAGTAATATCCCTGCTGCCAGGTAGATCCAAATTTCTCGATATAGTCGCTGACTTCCTTATCCTCAATACCCTCAATACAGGTTTCGGTGTTTGTCCTCCTGGCATAATCCACGATAGACTGCACCATGGCCTGATTCTGAGGTTTTTGCTTAATATCACGGATGAAACTCATATCTACCTTCAGTTCGTCAAAAGGAAGCTCCAGCGCCAGACTTAAGGAACTGTTGCCTGTTCCGAAGTCATCCAGTGCGATCTTGATCCCCTGGGAATGGAAAAATTCTACCTCTCCGCGCAGGAAATGAATATCCAGATCTCTGCATCGTTCTGTCAATTCGAGGCAAAGCTCCTCCGGCTTCGCACCGGTCTCTTTTAAAATATTCATAACAGCACTGCGGAACTCTCTGCGCTCCAGCTGTGCCGCCGCCACATTGACATTGACGAAAAAGCCTTCCGTCTCCTCGCGCAGCTTCTGTACATCCGTAAGTGCTGTCCGAAGGATCCAGTTCCCCAGATCAAAAATACAGGGATCCTGTTCCAGCCACTCCATGAACACACCGGGGGACACCATCCCGTAAGGCTCCAGTTCCCATCGGAGCAGCGCTTCCATTCCCCGGATCTTGCCGGTCTTCGTATCGGCAATCGGCTGATAGAACATCCGGAAGCCTTCAAAGTTATGCGTAGCACACTGATGGATCACACCGATCAGTTCAAACTGGTTCTCGTCACTGCCACAGACCTCATCATTAAAAATCACCAGCTCTCCGTGATGCTCAAGCCGGGAATGGTTCAACGCATAAGTCAGACGGCTGCGGACCGCGTTCGTCTCCTTCATATAAGGTTCCATAAATATTGCGCCGGCAGATACCTTCAGAGGGATCTTTTTCCCCTCTACCTCTGTATTTTCAAAAGCTTCTACGATCTCATCGTATATCTGCTGTAGTTCCTCTTTGGATACATTTTTAAAGCTGATCACAAATTTCGCACCGGAGAGCCGGTATACATATCCTTTTCCCCTTAACAGGCGCAACAGCTCCTGTGCCGCACAGTTCAGAATCTTATCCGAAAAAGCGGCACCGTACATAACATTGATATGACTAAACTGATCCAGTCCGATCTTCAGCAGAGTCCCCTGTCCGCTTTCCTCCAGGAATTCCCTGATTTCCCGATCCAGCGCCGGTTCCGTATGCAATCCGGTAGTCGCATCCACCTCGTCGGAAATACCGTAGTTGTTATATCGTATTACGATCACAAAAGGCTTTCCATCCTTATCATTCAGCATTTTCGCCCTGGCACTGATCCGGTTGTAGGTGCTTCCGTCACGCACCCGGTATTCCCAGGGCTCGTCCATATTTTTCCCGGCAACTCTCTCCTGGAATCCCCTCCGGAAATCCTCCAGATCATCCGGATGAATCGATCTTTTTGATTTTTCTTGTCCGCGGATGGTATAGTTCTCCTGCATACCAAAATATTCCATCGTCTTCTCGGACCACCATGTCACGCCGTTCCGCAGATTGGTTATGGATATGTAGGACTTTTTCGCCAGAGAAGTAATGGCTTTTACAATATCCGGGAACAGGATATCCATTTCCTCCCAGAATTTCTGTTCATCATATGTATTGATACTCATGTCTCCTCCCGACACTTTCTTCTGTATGCCCACAGTCTCTGAATGCACCCTTGCATCAAATAAATTATAACATACCAAAATGATGTTTACGATAGGATAATTAATATAAATTTTTTATGAAATAAAATATCTTATGATTGACTTCGAAAACTATCTGTAATACTATGCAATATAGCAATTATTTCAAATTTGAAATATTCACTTTTGTAATTTCAGTAATTACACTTTGTATAATACTAAGTAAGGAGGCCTTCGGATGAATACTGATATCGAATTCGTACAAAAATTCAATCTGGCTTACAACGCCATGTGCAAACCTCTGTGCCAGCAGTTAAAGCTGCCACAGACAGCTTTTGATATTCTCATGTTCTTCGGCAATAATCCGGAATACCACACTGCCAGTGATGTCGTGGAGATCCGCCGGATCAAGGCGAATCTGGTGTCCGTCAATGTGGACAAGCTGGTGTGCGAGGGGTACCTGGAACGCAGAGAGGCTCCGGATGACCGTCGGAAGACTCTGCTGTTCTGCACGGAGAAAGCACAGGATGTCATCGAAAAAGGCCGCATGATACAGAGCATTTTCAAAGATACTCTGCTAGATGGCACCGATGAGACAAGCAAAGAGATCTTTTACCACATGCTTCATGTCATGGAGAGAAATATGGACAATATCCTGAAAGGAGATAAATAAATGCAGATTTTAATCACGATTCTTGTCACTTTTTTCGCCGGCATGGGAGCCGGCCTGGGCACCGGATTTGCCGGAATGAGCGCTGCTGCCGTCATCAGTCCCATGCTGATCACTTTCCTCGGCATGGATCCGTATCTGGCCGTCGGCATTGCGCTGTCCTCGGACGTTCTGGCCAGTGCCGTATCCGCTTATACCTATGCGAAAAATAAAAATATTGATGTCAAAAACGGCCTGATCATGATGGGAAGTGTGCTGGTATTCACCGTCGTAGGCAGCTACGTATCCAGCCTGGTGCCTTCCGCTACCATGGGGAATTTCTCCGTGTTCATGACTTTCCTGTTAGGTATCAAATTCATCGTCCGGCCCGTAATGACCACCAAAGAAGCCATGCAGGGCGTCTCCGCGAAAAAAAGAGCCATTCAGTCTCTGGTATGCGGTATGCTGATCGGCTTTATCTGCGGTTTCGTCGGTGCCGGCGGCGGCATGATGATGCTGTTGATCCTGACTTCTGTTCTGGGCTATGAGCTGAAAACTGCTGTGGGAACCAGCGTCTTTATTATGGCTTTTACCGCTCTGACCGGTGCAGTTTCCCATTTTGCCATTGGGGGCATGCCCGACTGGACCGTATGGATCCTGTGCGTCATCTTTACCCTGATCTGGGCCCGGATTGCCGCACTGTTCGCCAACAAGGCCACACCCAAGACTCTGAACCGTGTCACCGGTGTGATTCTCGTGATCCTGGGTCTGGTAGTAATGGGCTTCAACCTGTTAACCTAAGTGATTTCCCATACCTTGTGTATTCTCCGGCGGAGCGATCGTTACATTGCTCCGCTGATTTTCTATGATCTTGCGGATTTCCGACAGATCCCTGGCAAAATAAATGCCTTCCTGTCTCTCCGGGGAGGACAATCCCATCTCCGTCATATGTGATAACAGTGCTTTCAGGCTGTCATAATAGCCGTTAAGGTTATAGAGAATGCAAGGTGCCTCCAGGTGCTTTAATGACACTTTGGACATCACTTCAGCGATCTCTTCCAGTGTTCCGGTTCCGCCGGGAAAAGCAATAAATACATCTCCCAGTTCGATCATTTTCGTCTTGCGTTCTGTCATGTCCTTTGTGACGATCAGCTCCGTAATGGCATCATACTGGTATTCCATATCAATGAAAAACTGCGGTTCCACGCCGGTCACCTCGCCGCCTGCCTGTAATACGCTCTCCGCGATCTCTCCCATAAGACCGGATTTGGATCCACCGTACACCAGGCGGTTACCGCTTTCACCGATCCAGGTTCCCAGCTCACGCACCGCTTTTCTAAGAGAAGGATCATTTCCTTCATTTGCTCCCAGATATACTGTAATGTTCATCGTATTTTCCTCCTGCTTCCAAGTATAAGGGCTTTCCTTTCTTTTGACAAGGCAGGAGCTACCGGCACAAATGTGAATGACGTATCGGTTGCGTTAATTCAGGCATAGTACACCTGCTGTCCGGATTCTTCTTTTACATAAGCAATAAATTCTTCCGCCACATGGGACAGGGTATGATTTTTATTCCAGATCAAAGCATAATCCGCATGGGCATTCGGATGCTCCACCGGCCGCACGCAGACGTCCTTGTCTCGGATCAGGGAGGAAATCGATGCCGGATAGATCGAGATGCCGACGCCGTGGAGGCTCAGTTCGTAGGCATTCATCATATGTGCGATCCTTCCCCGGATCACCGGAGCATGCCCTGTGCCATCGAACCATTTATCGATTTCACCTTTTCTGGATTCTCTGGAGGGAATCAACAGATCATAGGGCAACAACTCCGAGGGCTTCACCGGATCATTTTCCCAGGAATACAATGCATGTCCCTTGGGGATCACTGCCACCCAGGGTTCTTCATACACCGGCAGCACGTGGAATTCCTCTGTGTTATAAGGGGCCGTGATCATGGCAATCTCACACAATCCCTTCGTTACGCGGTTATTCACATCATCTGTGTTGCCGTTCCACAGATTGTACTGTACATGAGGATGTCTCTGCTGAAATCCAGCGATCCACTCCGCGAAAAGTCTGGGTCCGCAGCCCTCTACCGACGCAATGTATAATGTCCCCTGCAGTCCTTCCTTGCGTTCTCTGACATCCTCCTCCGACCGGTTCACCAGGTCCAGGATCTGATTCGCATACTGCAGGAACAGCTCTCCCTCTTCTGTCAGGGACACTTTATGGGGTGTGCGAAGGAACAATGTCGTCCCCAGCTCCGCCTCCAGATCCTGGATCTGACGGCTCAGGGGCGGCTGCGCGATCGCCAGCTGCTCCGCGGCTTTCGTGAAGCTTTTCTCCTCCGCCACTGCCTTGAAATACCGGATATGCCGCAATTCCATCTTTCCAGCATCCTCCTTCCATGCTTTTTCCAAAAACCAGCTTAATCTTTCTATTTTGTAACATGTTGTATTTTCTTTTATTATACCTTTTAGGTATTATTATACTTCTATTATATGTATTTCACATTATAAGCGCAATATGGTAAATTATAATCATCAAAAGGAAGTCAGGCCTGACCCCTTAAGCGTAACAACAAAGTCAACAGTTCATTTGTCTTGGAAAGGTTAAGGGTGAATATTATGAAGAAGATCATGGAAAAGGTTAACGAGTTTTTTGACGAGTATTACAAGAGCTTCGCTGAAAAATTCTGATAGAAGTGTGTTTTTCACGCTCATATACACAGAAAAAGCAGCAGATCTGGCGGGATCTGCTGTTTTTTTGTTCAGGTATGAAAATAATATCCGTCTCCATCACTCCCGTCATCCCATTCCTCATTGTCGTCAGATCCTATATATTCTCCGCAATTAGGACAGTCCCCTTCATAGATTGGGTTCACAAATTCTCCACAATGTGGACAAAATACATCAATAAATGGATTATTCATTTTTCTTATCCCCTTTTCAAGATTTTATCCGCATCCAGCCCATAGGCTTCGATGCACTTTCTCAAATACGCCGGATTCGCCTGTTCGGTCTTATACCTCTCGTACTTATGCTTCTCGTAATACTCCCGCTCGAATTTCTCAGGCGGTGTTCCGTAGCGTTTATTATATTCCTTATACTTTGCTATGGTATTTGGCGGATTCAGGATCTCTATTTTCCTGTCATGGACATATATCCCCACGGCAACCTCTTTGCAAAATTCCTCCTCCGATACCGTTTCGTCACCCCAGGGTCCTTCGTTCCACCCCGTAACCGCAATGATCAGATTCAGATAAGGAAATGCATAGAGCAGTTTATACCATTCTTCGATAAATTCCCTGACCGTGGGGTATTTTTGCGTAGTCGCATTCGCCCCAATCGTTCCATCCGCACGAATCCAGCCATATCCCGTGGGATAATGATTCTTCTGAATGAGACAGTTCTCAAAATTCATACATCCGATATAATCTTCATGGCTGCGAACAGCACTCACGTAAAAATTTAAAAATCTGTCCGTCCTTCGGATAATATCAAATGCCTGCTCTGCCGTTACGGGTACTCCTCTCATCCGGTAATAGGGCCTGCGGACATTTCGAACGGGATCGACTGACTCATCCCCGGCAATAGCGATCTCAATTTCCGAATGCTTTTCATAAACTTCTTTCGGTATCAGCCAGACAATAGCATCGTCTGCTTTATTGCTGATTTCTATGGCTCCGGAAATAATTTTTTCATACTCCCATTCCTTCGTCTCCATATAGGTATTCCCGTATTCATCCGTATATATCGCCACTTCACAATTCTTTTTCAGATAATCAAATATTGTCATTTTCCCTTTTCGCCTCTGACATAATCGCGCATAAAAATGCATATTGCAGATTTTTCTGTGGCAATCTCCGCCTGCAGATCATCGGTATTCCTTTAGTGATCTATCATTGCCAGCAATTTGTCGATTTCCTCCTGGGTAAGTCTTTCATCCGTCTTTGTCATCACAACTTTGCGCCTTGTGGATACATAGTCTTCATAGTCTCCGTATACAATGTCAAAATCGGAGTATCTCTTTTTGTATGCTTTGATCTCCGACAGATTATCATAGGCATCCAGCAAGGTCGGGTACACTTTTAAAACCATTGCTGTCTCGATCAGGTTGTCGATACCTTTTTTCGTATAGGCCACCGCGATATACTGTTGCGGATACTTGTCTATCATTTCACGTAACTGCATCTGTTTCTTCATCCTTTCCTAATGGTCTGTGATTCATGTTGCACTGCCATCATAGCACATATTTTTTTCAGATCTTTCATCAAATCTAGGGTTGCAAAAAATCGAGCCGGTTCCCCTGCTCGATTTTTCTTTCAAAGCTTTTTATTTTATAATTTCCTGCAGACTTCTCGGTTCATAGTCCATCCACGGCTTCATACAGCCCACATTATATGCCTGTACGTGACTGTCACCGGTATGTCGGCATTCGTTGTCTTTCATTCCTTCCAGACATTTCTGAAAATACATATCTTCCGGGCTGTTGTGGGTATGCCCGTAGAGTAGAATCGTGCCGCGGCTCATATGCTTCCAGCTGAAAATAGGGTAATGGCACAGCACCAGTTCATAACTCTTACCGCCTACAGAATCCCGGATCTCCCTATAATCGCAGACTTCCTGGAACAACTGCCGGTATCTAAGATCGGACACATCATCATGATTGCCCCGGATCAGGACCTTTTTTCCCTTCAGGATTGCCACCAGAGCGATCAGATCCTCGTTCTTACCGCGCATGCTCATATCACCCAGAATGTATACGGTATCTCCGTTAGTTACTTTGCTGTTCCATTTTCTTACGATCTCTGCGTGCATTTCCTCCAGATTCCGGAACGGGCGTCCATCGAATCCTATGGATGCTTCATGAAATAGATGCAGATCACTGATATAATAATTCATACTGTTGTCTCCCATTCCACATTCGCCACAGATCCCTAATATCAATTTCATTTATTGTCCAACCATCATCTGGCGTCCATGATGCAATATTATTAATTGGCTCTGTTTTACTTTTACAGCTTACTAAGCTCAAACATAAAATTGCAATAACGAATATCAGTTTTTGTTTATATCTATTCTTCATAACTTAGCAGTACAGCCTCCTTTTATTGGGAATATCGTTAATATTCCTTTTTCCGTTGCATGCTTTTCCCAGTCATTTTCCGTCAATATCTCTAGCGGTAATAATCTCTGTGGACCGTTTTCATCCTCTTCATATCCCCAGGAGTATCCGCCCAGGAATTTCAGTTTATTGCTATTCATGCGGGAGGGCAGATCTACTAGATAGGTATAAGCTGTCCATTTCAAATGTCTACACCCAGCCAAATTACAACAGGGAGCATCAAATATTTCTGCCGGATAACCATACGCAAAATATGGATTCCCTTTTCCCAGATTTTCATCACTGACATCTATGGAAAGCTCTCTGTTTTCCCCATAATTTTCAATTCTTTCCACGAATTGAATAAATCCACAGGATCTCCGATAACCGGTCGCATTCATATGTTCAAAGTAACCATGCATTACTGGATAACCTATGCAACATATTTTGTCTATCGGAAATCCCTGAAGGGCATCATAGCCAATTTCCCTGGGATCTGTACCTTGCGTGTATTCTACGGTGAGATTTTCTTCTATTCCATGAAGTGTAAAAGGAATTGTTATTCTGCTTTCCAAAGAATTATCCCCTCCTTCTATATATTCTGATAAAACGGCAAAACATTTCCCCATTTCTCCATGTTTTCTTCCTGAATATCAATGATAGAAAATACTCTGTCATATCGAAGATCTAATTCCGCTGACCAATGAATGAACTGTTCCTTTGTTGCATCATCCATTTCATTTTTTATGATAATTACAATATCAATATCACTCTCATCCGTATTATCATTTCTGGCGACAGATCCGTACAATATGATTGCCAAAATACTATCCGAAAAAAGATCTACTACCCCTTGGGTCAAATCCTCTTTCATTGTATTTGTCAGCATACTGTCACCCCTTCGTCTTGAGAATATATTACTGTTATTTGTATACAATTATATTCCTTCTTTTTATCATTCACAATAAAAAATAAGAGAAACACGGCATTTCTACCGTGTTCCTCTCACTAATTAAGTATGCTGGTGGCCGGACTTGAACCGGCACGGGGTTGCCCCCGAGGGATTTTAAGTCCCTTGCGTCTGCCTATTCCGCCACACCAGCGGACGCATCGCAACGCGCAAACCGCAACGTGCGAATGGATGGAGGTGGATTCGAACCACCGAAGCAAATTGCAGCAGATTTACAGTCTGTCCCCTTTGGCCACTCGGGAATCCATCCATGTCAGGCAAGAGTGCCTTAACAATGTGAAATTGTAGCATATGTTCACACAAATTGCAAGATGTTTTTATTATTTTAGTGTAAAAGTTCAGCCATAGGATGACAGAAGCGACGATTGGGTGCTCGCACACAAAGCGTCAATTCTGTCATCCTATGAGCAGAGCGCCAATCTATGAGCAAAAGTAGTCACGAAGTGACGAAAAAGCGTGCTAACGCAACTTTGCGAATGACGCAGGCTGAACTGCTTCAATATAATATAAATAGAAAGGATACTGCGACAGTTGCATCAGTCCGTAATCGGTTACCTGATATCCATCCTGCTGCAATCCGGCGATGGCATCTGCGCCAAGTTCGGTCGGTGTAAAATACCAGAACCTGTCGGAATCCGCCTGGTTGTAATCTCCGTTCACGATTTCATTATCCGGATAGTAATAATACAGCACGGTCCAACCCAGATGTTTTACACCATTCGTGACCATATTTACATCCTCATCGGGGGTACCGATCAGATCCAGTGTCTTTTCGGTCTCCACCTTCTGCTGTTCATAGCTGTCATAGCATTCCCGATAGTTCTGAATTCCCAGGCCGAATAATACTACCAGCAATACCGCCAGCACAATTCTGCTTACAGCCTCCAGGCCCTTCCAGGACTTCTTCTCCAGCTCTGCAGCCAGTTCCAGCACACGGCTGCTGCCCACCGCCAGCATGACGATTGCCACCGCGCTTAACGGATACAGATATCTCTGTGCCAGCATCGGTGCCATAACAACACTTAACAAATAAGCAAATGCCAAAGTTCCAAGGATTGTGCAGGCTCCCACTGCCATGGCATATGTCTTGTCAGACCAGTTTCTCACAGAAGGCTTCTGCATATGTACTCCGTCTTTTTCCACAGAGAATACAGAAGAATCCACTGCCAGGGTCACCACCAGAAACAGAATCACCAGCGGGAATACGATACCATTCATCCCTCTGCCGCCCATAACGATCTCCAGACTCTGGTCCAGTCCCAGGATCTCTGTCATCCACCAGCCTCTGCTGACATTTTTCAAGCCGGCATAGAAGAAATATAGCCAGGGTGCATAACCTATGAAAAATGCTACGATGGCCAGAACACCCTTTATCCATGTTTTCCCACGGTATTTGATCCATACGGCCACTCCGGTGAAAAACATCATAATGCCTACAGCCACCAGTGCATAATAGTGAGAATACGCTGCTGCCAATGCCCACAGCACCATGCCTGCCCAGGTCTTCCTGCTGCCGTCAGCAATGACTCTGTAGGAACAATAGAAGCAACCCATTACACACAGGAAAGCCAGCGCATACATGCGGACTTCCAGATTGTACTCCAGACATGCCTGTCCCAGACCGGAGATCATCACAAAAAATGTTGCCGGAAGCAGTCCGAAATGTTTCCGCACAACGGTCAGTGCCAGTACGATCCCAATCACGAAGGGCACCAGAGAGGCCAGATGGAATACCGGTACCTTATATCCGAACAGGGTCCCGAATAATTTCAGCCAGTAATAATACAGTGGCGGATGATTGTCCCAGTAATACAATACCTGCAAAATGCCATCCACATCCTTGTGGGCCGTATTCGCAGAAAACGCCTCATCCCCCCACAGTACGCGGTCGGACATCATGCTGAAATTCAGACACACCACCAGCACTGTCAATGCCAGTACTGCCACCGGTCCTATGTATTTGCGAAATACGCTCCATGCCTTGCTATCGGTAATCTTACTCAGGACGCTCCGGATCTTCTCATGCTTTCCGGCTTTCGCTTCTTCCACGAACAATTCTGCAATGGCATAGACCAACATCATGCTGATCTCCAGACATAGAACTTTCACTGCATATTCTCTGGATTCCAACAGCTTTCTCAAGATCGTATTGCCGTCATTGCCGGTCAGCGACAACAGGATCCAGGGAATGACCAGCATACAGAGCAGGCAGGTAAGATAACGAAGGACATATTCTCCCTTCCCGATCGTGACAGACTGTCCGCTTTTTTTGTTATTTTTTAAAATAGATTGCCGCCAGATCCCAATGGATACCAGCGGCAACAGCAGGGTAATAATGATGGTGAACATCGAATATCCTCTCTGTCTTTTGTATTTGTAACTATTCAGAGCCATGTAAATAGTATCGAATGAGCGTCGAATCCTTGCATTCGTAAGAGCATTTGATACTATTTATAGGGCGAAGTAACCACCATGAGCAAAAAGGAAGCCTCGCAGAGGCGGTTTTGCGAATGGTGTTCTGAATAGTTACATATATTTATTCTTCTACGTATTTCAGGATCGTTGCCGAGGTCTGTGGCATCTCGATCAGAACCTTGCCTGCCCTGATCTCATACTCCGCACCTTCCATGCAATACCCGTCATCCCTGGACTGCAGAATAACTTTCATCTTACCTGTCTTAGGGGTTCCGATCTCCCACACATGAATCTCTTTGGTGATGGGATGATTGTTATTGTTGATCAGGATCGCACACTGTCCCTTGCGGTTAAAACGTCCGTAAGAAATAAAGTTGTAGTCATTTTCCAACATTTTCAAGGAGCCGATCCGCAGCTCCTCGTTCTCCCGGCGCAGGCGGATAATGTCCTTATGAAATGCCAGCAGCACCTGATCCTCATGTCCCCAGGGATACGTTCTGCGGTTGTCAGGATCTGTGAAACCACAGACACCGGCCTCATCTCCGTAATAGATTGTAGGAGCACCCGTCCATGTCATCTGGATCACAATGCCTTCCCGGAAGACTGCCTTATTGATGCCCTGCTCCGCAGCCTGGGGTCCCAGTGTATTGGTACGTCCCACCTTATGATTCGTTCTCGTCAGAAAACGGGAATGATCATGGTTGGACAGTTCATTCATAGCCACCTGCCAGCTGGGCATGGAGAAACTGGAGGTATGATGCCGCATGGCTCCCCAGAAGCTCTCTGCATTGCCGAGCAGATCCTCTCTGTAGTCATCGCTGTGCTTCTCCATACCGGTGAGGAACCAGGTCACGGGCTCCATGAATGCATCGTAGTTCATGACAGTATCCCATTCGTTGCCCTGCAGCCAGTCTCTGGTATTGCCGTAGTGCTCTGCCAGAATAATAGCCTCCGGATTGGCCTCTTTTACCGCTTTCCGGAATTCCTGCCAGAAATGATGGTTGAATTCCTGACTGTGACCCAGATCAGCTGCCACATCCAGTCTCCATCCATCCACATTGTAGGGCGGAGATACCCATTTTTTCGCTACATGAAGGACATAGTCCATCAGTTCCTGGGATCCCTCGTAGTTCAGCTTCGGCAGTGTGTCATGTCCCCACCATCCGTCATAGGAATTGTTATAGGGCCATGCTGCCTGATTGTGGAAATCAAAGTAATTCCGATAAGGGCTGTCAGCACTGACATAGGCACCCTTGTCATATCCTTCCGCATTCTCATAGATGCGCTCTCTGTCCATCCATTTATTAAAGGAACCACAGTGATTGAACACGCCATCCAGAATGACTCTCATACCTCTGCGGTGTGCCTCTGCCACCACCTGAGCAAACAGCTCGTTGCTGGCTTCCAGATTCGCCTTGTTAGTCACACGGTCGATGTAACGGGAAGCGAAACGGTTCTCCCGCTGTCCGTCGGGAAGCAGATCCCCTTCATCACTGACAATCTTTCCAATATGGGGATCAATATAATCATAATCCTGAATATCGTATTTGTGGTTGGAAGGGGAGACAAACAGAGGATTAAAATAAATCACCTCAACTCCCAGATCCTGCAGGTAGTCCATCTTATCCAGCACACCCTGCAGGTCTCCGCCGTAGAACTCACGGACATCCATCTGTGCGGGATAACGTCCCCAGTCCTCTACGCGGTGTACCGGTTCTCCGATGTAGCAATATTCATTGGTCAATACATCATTGGAAGAATCTCCATTGCAGAAACGATCCGTATAGATCTGGTACATGACCGCTCCCTTGGCCCAGTCGGGGGTGTGGAAACCGGGAATGATAATGAAATCATAATATTCATTAACTTCCTGCACCAGGCCCCGCATATCAAAGATGCCGGTAATTCTGCCGGTCTGCACCTCAAAATAATAAGATACCTTCTGATCATCCAGACGCATTACGTAGGCATAATAGTCAAAATCATTTTTGCTCTCCACACGTACCATAAGATGCTTCTGTCCGCCGCATACCAGGAACACTCTGTCCACATTATTTCTGGCGGTCCGGAAGCGGATCGTCACTTCGGAAAAACAGGCCGGCTCTTCCGGAATCACATATTCCGCACTGGTATCTGTAAAAAGTGCTCTCCTGTTAAATACAGGTCTCATGGCCGCAATGTATTGCTGATTATATTCTGTTCGACGTAATAGCTCCAGATCCATAGTATCTACCCTTTCTGAGACTAATGTCTTACTATCTATATTATGACACTGCTTCTGCCAAAGTGCTTTGTTGTCTTGTGCGCTCCGGCAGTGTGACATGTCCCAAGCTCAAAAGCTCTATTTATTATACCCTTTTTCCTTACATCTGACAACTGCCCGCCTCTTTATTCAGCGATTTTTAGACAGTAAAAAGGACAGTCTTGGGAGGACTGCCCTTTTTAGAGAAGGTATTTCTTTCTTATGGGGTATAGCAAAAAACTATATAATGTATTGGGGGGGTTACGAGTATTATAATAGCATGCACTCCTATTTTTGACTATTCTCAAAATTCACAAATATCACAAAAGTGAATATTCATTTTTGTATATTTTTCACAAAATCGGTTTGTACAATACTACCAATTCCACGAAACTCCCGCGAAAACCTTTTCCTATACGAAAAGACCCTCGAATTCTTCTCTGGTGATCTTCTCCTTCTCCAACAGCAGCTGTGCACAGCTATGCAGCACATCCTCATGCTGTAAGATAATATCCTTGGCTTTGGTATAGCAGTCATCGATGATACTCTTGACTTCCTTGTCGATTTCGCCGGATATCTCTTCACTGTGCGCCTTGGCATGTGCCAGATCCTTACCGATGAAGACTTCATCATCGTCATCGTCATAGCAGATGACACCAATATGATCAGACATTCCGTAACGGGTCACCATACGGCGGGCTGTCTTGGTGGCTTTCTTAATATCACTGGATGCTCCGGTGGTAATATCTCCGAAGATGATCTCCTCTGCGATACGTCCGCCCAAAGATACCATGATATCCTGGAGCATACGGCTCTTGGTGGCGAACATCTCATCCTTTTCCGGCAGAGGCATGGTGTAACCGGCGGCTCCCACACCGGTAGGAATAATGGATACGGTGTAGACAGGTCCCACATCCGGCAGCACATGGAACAGGATCGCATGACCTGCCTCGTGATATGCCGTAATCTTCTTCTCCTTGTCGGAAATAATGCGGCTCTTCTTCTCTGCACCGATTCCCACTTTGATAAAGGCTCTCTTGATATCCTTCTGTGCGATAAAGGAACGGTTCTCCTTCGCCGCGATAATGGCCGCTTCGTTCAGCAGGTTCTCCAGATCCGCTCCGGTGAAGCCTGCAGTAGTCTGAGCGATCTGCTGCAGATTCACATCATCCCCCAGAGGTTTGTTCTTCGCATGTACTTTCAAAATCTCTTCTCTGCCACCGATATCCGGGGTTCCCACCGCTACCTTACGGTCGAAACGACCGGGACGCAGGATTGCAGGATCCAGAATATCCACACGGTTGGTGGCCGCCATAACGATAATGCCCTCATTGACGCCGAAACCGTCCATTTCTACCAGTAACTGGTTCAGGGTCTGCTCTCTCTCATCGTGTCCTCCGCCCATACCGGTACCACGCCGTCTTGCCACGGCATCGATCTCATCGATAAATACGATACAAGGTGCATTATGCTTTGCTTCTTCAAACAGGTCACGCACACGGGAAGCGCCCACACCAACGAACATTTCCACGAAATCAGATCCGGAGATGCTGAAAAAAGGTACTCCGGCTTCGCCTGCCACGGCTTTCGCCAACAGGGTCTTACCGGTTCCGGGAGGGCCCTCCAACAGGACACCCTTGGGGATTCTGGCTCCGACACCGGTGTATTTTCCCGGCTCCTTCAGGAAATCAACGATCTCCTCCAGTTCTTCCTTTTCCTCTTTCAGACCGGCTACCTGAGCGAATGTGACACTCTTGTCACCCAATGTCATCTTGGCGCGGCTTTTGCCGAAGTTCATCATCTTGCCGTTACCGCCGCCTGCCTGTTGGGCATTCATCATCATGAACAGGAAAATTCCCACCGCCAGCACGACCAGCATCGGCAGCATATAGGTCAGGAACCAGTTCTCCCTTTCAATGTCATTGACTACCGGATCAAACCCATACTCACGTACCAGGGTCTCCAGTTCTGTAATGTCCGTTGCGTACAGCTTATGAGATACACCGTTCTTCATCTGGATCTCCAGATATCCGGTAGGTGCTTCTCCGTTGGGCTGCACCACGACTTCCGATACATTGCCGGCATCCAGATCCGCAATGAACTCTGCCTTGGTGTATTCATCTGTACGGTTGTTCAACAGGTTGAGGCCGAAGATCACCAGAAGCAGAAGTATGATAAATATAAAATATGAATTGATTGTTTTGCCGTTTTGTTTCAACTTCACGGGCCTCCTACATCTTTGTATCGCTTAATCGAATTCTACCACACCGATGTAAGGCAGATTACGATATCTCTGATCATAATCCAGACCATAGCCCACTACAAACTCATCGGGAATATTAAATCCGGTATAATCCACATGGACATCGATCACTCTTCTCTCGGGTTTGTCCAACAGGGTGCACAGACGTAAAGAAGCCGGACCTCTGTCCTTCAGCATCTCCAGCAGATAGCTCAGGGTTCTTCCGCTGTCCACGATATCCTCTACTACAATAACTTCCTTATCTTTCAGAGATTCGTCCAGATCCTTCACGATCTTGACTACACCGCTGGACTTGGTATCGCTGCCATAGCTGGATACGGACATAAAGTCCAGAGATACGGGAACAGTGATACGCTTTGCCAGTTCACACATGAAAAAGCTGCCACCCTTCAGTACACATACAAGGTGTACCTGCTTACCCGCATAATCCTTGCTGATCTGCTCACCGATCTCCTGGATTCTCTTATCTACTTCCTCTTCTGTCAACAGTACTCTGATATGCTCTGCCATTTTCTTTTGTCTTTTCGCTTTTAAGCGAACTCCTTTCTTATTAATTGTACCTTTAAAATACGTTTTGTATTCTCCCTTACTTTATAATATTCGCTGATACGGTATCCCACGACCCACAGTACATGCTCTCCCTCTGCCAGGATCGGCAGTCTGTCGCGTTCCGCCTGTGGGATCTTTTGATCGACCAGATAACTTTTCAGCGATTTATGGATCATCCCGCCTCTGCCGTCAGCAATGGTCAGATAGTCACCCGGCTTTCTTGTCCGTATCACCGGACATTTTTTTATTTTATCATAATCAAACCATTTCGTATACTGATTTGTGGGAACTTCTTGGTTTTTTTCATGGGCAGCGGCCAGGTCACACACACAGTATTCCACCGTTCCCACTTCACATTCCACTGTCCCTGTCTGTCCGGGAGAAAGCTGCAGAGTTGGTTGATATTTCTCAGCCACTTCCGTCTTCTCCAAAAGCTCCCTGTCTGTCCTCTCTACTGTCAGCAGGACTTCCTCATATTGCCGTCTACCCCGGATGCCGAACGGAAGACAGATCTGCCGGTTGCCTTCCCTGGTAAACAAGGTCAGCAGCTCCTGAATATGCTGGTAAGTGATGTCTTTCTGCCCGGGAGACAATTGCTTCACTTCTTCATACAAGAGGCGCTTACGGATCACAGGATGCAACGACAGAAAAGACTCCACAGCAATACAGATCACCGCGTTCCGGCTGTCCCCCGTCTCTGCGGACTCTCCGTCACCGTCCGTTGCCCGGATACATCGGCCAGCTGCTTCTTTTGTCTGCAGTTCCAGATAGTCCTCCGTCTCCGCCAGCAGCTCCGCCGTCTGATTCATATGCGCTACACAGCCCTTTACAATATTCTGCTCCGCATAAGGCAAAATATGATGCCGAATACGATTTCTGGTGTAGTCATCCTCCTCATTGGTGGCATCCTTGCAATAGACAATTCCTCGCTGTTGTAAAAACTTCTCGATCTCCCACCGTTCCAGACATAGGAGCGGTCGTATAATCCGATCTCTCACAGGCAAAATGCTGGCCAGTCCCCGGATTCCACTGCCCCGGAACAAATGGAACAGCTGGGTCTCGCTGCGGTCATTGCTGTTGTGGGCCACTGCGATCTTCGTGGCTCCCCACTCCTTTGCCGCCTTTTCAAACGCCTCATATCTCGTTCTGCGCCCGGCTTCTTCCTCAGAGATTTTCTCCATGCGGGCTCTGTTCCTTACCTCTGCCCTGGTCAGGAAAAAAGGGATTCCTCTCTCCTCGCAGAGCTGCTCCACATACCGGGCATCTTCTCCGGCCTCCGCGCGAATGCCGTGATCCACATGCACTACGGCAATGTCTGTAGGTACTTCCTTCTGCCATTCCAGCAACAAAAATAAGAGGCAAACCGAGTCTGCCCCTCCAGAAACACCGGCTACCACACGGTCGCCGGCCTGCAGCATGTGATGCTCTCTGATATATGCAAATACTTTTTCTTGCGTATCCATCCATGTATTCATGTTTTTACTCTATCCTAATTATGAGGAAAAATCAAGGCGGCATCACGTGTTTTCCCACAGGCAGAGCACAAATACCGTCATATCGTCCCGAATCCGTCCCTCTGAGGCACAGATGGCATAGGACAATATTTTCTCTGCGATCTCCTGCGGGTTCTGTTCCTGCAACCCTTCCAGCACCTGTGCCATGCGCTCTTCCCCGTCTTCCATCATATCCAGAACCCCGTCCGTCATCATGACCAGCAGATCTCCCGGCCGGATCTGACACATCTGTCGTTCTATCTGCACTTTTTGAAAAATACCTAACGGCAGGCTTTCGCCGCCGACACAGAGAACCCTTCCGGAGGTCTTCCAGAACGTGGCAACACCGCCCACCTTGCAGATCTCACATTCGCCGGTATACAGATCCAGGCTGCAAAGGTCTATCGTAGGATGAGCGTCCTCTTCATTTTGCGCATACAACGCAGAATTCAGGAGATTCACAGATGCCTCGGTCCCGAAGCCCGCCTCCAGCATTTTTTCCATGAGATCCATGACTCTGCCGCTGCCCCGGCTGGCATCCTCCCCGGAGCCTGTCCCATCAGACAACAGCAGGATCAGCTTCCCTTTTTCCGATTCCATGGTGGCATACTGATCCCCCGAGACTTTCTCCCCTTCTTTTACCGCCCGGCTCACCCCCGTCAGTGCTATGTATTTCGGTTCCTCTGTGAACAGAAAACAATGCGGCTCCTGCTCCACGAGATAAGGGCTTCCTGAAGAGACCTGCAGCTTTTTTCCCAATAATACCGTCAGCATGTCCGCCACCTGTGCCGCCTTATAGTGCCTTTTTTCGGTGGACAGTGTCATACTGATCCCTGCTTCTGTCCCGGAGCTGCTGCCGTCCTTCTCTACATAGCAGAGGTCTCTGGCGATGATCCCTTCACTCTTGAGCGCCTGTACCAGGCTTTTCCTCTTTTTCTCTTCCAGCGGACAATACCCCAGTTCCTCTCCTGCCACCCGTTCCATGATCCGGGCCACTTCCTGCAGATGGTCTCCCATGATCTGTCTGCTCTGCCACAGCATACATTTTTCCAGAATATTCTGCCTGTCCTCTCCTGTAATCTGTATCTCCTGCCGAAAGCTCTTCCCCAGTTCCTCAAAACTCTCCGCATATCCCATCAGTTTCTGTCTGCACAGCAGTGAGATCTGTGCACACTGTTCTCTCTCCAGCCGTTCCTGCTCCTTTTTCCCTATGATCATGGCATCCTCCCCTTTCTGTTTTCACGATTATAGGGCAGTTTTCCTCTTCCTTTTGTCAAATCGAGGGAGGGAGAGACTTCATTTTTTGCGACAAAAAAAGCAGGTTCACTGTTGAGAAACAGTTTCCCTGCTTAATTGTCTTCCTGAAAAAGGATCTCACCTTCGTATACCAGTCCCAGCTTATCCTTCGCCACCTCTTCCACATAAGCTTTCGTCTGAGTGTACTTACCGAATTCCTCGATCTGTTCCGCTCTGGTCTGCTCTGCTTCGATCTGCGCGCCAAGACTTGCGATCTGGGTATCATAGCCCGCAATCTTCTGTTGTAATTCTACGCTCCGCGCCGCAACGACCACCATGATCATCAACACGACCAGGGTCACCAGGAACATACTGAACCGGTTCTGGTGTCTCTTGCGGTAGGCTGCTTTTCTTCTTGCCATACGCGCATCTCCTTTTAATGAATATTTTAAGCATTTTCCTAAGTATAGTCAACTGCTTTTTCAGCCAATTTCCCGTTATCCGCAAGGCTTTCCGGATTGGGTGCAGAAGAGTATTCAGGCCCAGTGCCACATACTTTACAAAAAAGGGACTGATTGTCCTGTGATACAGGTACATTCCCGCCAATGCCCCCAGCACGGCAAACCATCGCAGGTTCCCGTTACTTTCATGAAACATCAGCAGAAAGACCTTTCCCGCACAGTAGATCCAGAATGCCAGATCTTCCAGAGATACCATGCTGGTACTGTGAGCAAACACTCTTCGCAGGATCCGCAGAATATCATACAGAAAAGTGATCCCCACACCCAGCAGAAAGGAATGCAGCAGAAAAACATTTTCATCCATCAGCGGAACAGCCTGCCCAGGAAGGATTCCTGTTTTTCTCCGGATGCTGCGGTATCCGAATATACAAGGCTGTCGATCCGGCCGTCAATATCCACTTCCCCCTTGTCTAATGTCAGGCGGTTCACATGGAGCTCGTTGCCACGGATCATCAGCATCCCCTGTTCCGTCTCCAGCAGGATCTCCCGCAGATCAAAGGAAAGGACGTCATTTACCCCATTCACGGTACATGTCCGTCTGTTGGTCATGGTCACTTTATGCATACGTCCTGTCGCGTTTAAATCTTCCATTCTCTCCATAGCCTCCCATCCTCCGCTCCTTCCGGAACCGGACTTACAATGTATTGTATGGGAAAATGTGGAAATTTATACATAGAGAACCTGATATTATATATAACGGAAAAGTTCTTTGGCTTCTTCTTTTTTCACGGTCTCCTGTACATCCAGGACCTCGACTTTTACTTCCTTGTTGCCGAAAGAGATGGAAATGATATCTCCCTCTTTGACATTGGCGGATGCCTTTGCCGGCTTATCATTGATCAGCACTCTGCCGCTGTCGCAGGCTTCATTAGCCACAGTACGGCGCTTGATCAGTCGGGATACCTTCAAATATTTGTCTAATCTCATGCTTTTAACCTCACGATCATCCGTTTCTGAAAAACAAAAGAGACCCGAAAGGTTGTCCTATCGAGTCTCTGAAAATTCAGCTTCTATTATGCGTTCAGCATATCCTTTAATGCCTTACCAGCCTTGAACTTAGGAGCCTTGGAAGCAGCGATCTTCATAGGTGCGCCGCTCTGAGGATTTCTACCCTCTCTAGCTGCTCTGCTGGATACTTCGAAAGTACCGAAGCCAACTAACTGAACCTTACCATCCTTCTTTAACTCTTCAGCAACAACATCGGTGAATGCCTTTAATGCCTTCTCTGCGTCCTTCTTGGAAAGACCAGCCTGATCAGCCATAGCTGCAACTAATTCTGTTTTGTTCATATTGAACTCCTCCTGTAATGAGTTTTCGTTATTAATTTTACGCTCGAAAATAGTTCTTTTGAAACGTCTATACATATATATATCTGTTTTTATCCCTTTTGTCAAGGTTTTTCCGCATATTTACGGCATTTCTTCCCCTCCCGGAAAGGATCATTCTGTCGATGAAGAGCTGGCCGTCAGGTCTACAAATGAGTAGGATACATCCTTTTCTTCTTCATCCACCTGTACCGTATAACTTCTGGTTTCATAACCGGATTTTCGCAGGGTGATCACATGACTTCCTGAGGTCTTCTTAAAACTGCAGGGGGAAATTCCCACATAGTTGCCGTCCAGATATACCTCCACATTTTCCGGAGCATCAATATGCACGCGGTAATAGGTCGTAGTCGTATCTGCGGTGGAGGTAGATTCCGTTGCGGAAGAGCTGGAAGAACTGCTGCTTTCCGTACTGTCTTCACTGTCGGAGTCCGCCTTATCCAGCTGGACATCCACTCCTGCGGATTCCTGTCCCACCCTGAGATACTGTGTGAGCGACTTATAGCCGTCCGCCTTCGCTATGATCTGATGAATACCGTATTCCAGCGTGACCGGCTGGGAAGCATCCACCTGACTTCCATCGATATACAATTCTGCATCGGAAGGATTCAGGGAAAACAGCACCATACCGTACTGTGCCTCTGCCACTTCCAGATCACCGATATCCAGTGTTGTTTCCTCGTTGCGGTTGATTACGACATTTTTCGTGCCGCCACCTCCGTTATAGCTGATATCTACCTGATAGCTTCCCTCCGGCACAGTCACCAGCATGTCCTCTGTGATCCGTACGATCTGTGTCTGGCCGATTTCCAGCCAGCCACCCACAAAATTCTCATCATTGACCAGTCTGAGGTATCCATGGCCTTTTTCCACCGTTACGCTGAGCACTGTGCTGTCAATGCCGTGAAATGTCAGGATATCCGCCGGATTCAGATCCATTTTTTCAATGCTGTGTCCCTGGGAAAAATACTGGGTATCCCTGGACAACTGGAACACCTCTTCCCCGATGGCCACCTCATTTCGCACGGTATTCATCTCGTAGTGCTCCACATCTTCATACTGCCATGCTGTCTGCGCCAGCTGCATGGAGGTCAGATGCTTCTGACTTTTCAAAAAAGTCACATCCACGATGTCCCCCTCCTGCAGCTGACTCAGGGAAATTGCCTTTCCATATTTATCTGCGAACCGCGTTGTTCCGTCCATGGACAGCGTGTAACGTTTGCCTATATCCAGATTTAACAGTGTGACAGTGTTGTCAACATTATTGATATCCACCAGTACCGCCGTATCTGCGGAATCATAGCTGTCCGGATTGGTGACAACAAAGCCGGTATCTATCCGCTCTGCCTGTGCCGTTGGCGCAGGTGTTGCCGCCGTCCCGGAGGATGCTGTCTGCCCGCATCCAGCAAATGACATTGCTGTCACAAGCAAAAGGATTACCACTGTCTGTTTCGTTTTCGAATACTTTTTGTCTTCGAATCTTTTCAACGTTTTTGCTTCTCCTTTGTCTCCTGACGCTGCGATCCTGCCGCAACGTCTCTTCCGTTGTCTGCCGTTCATTGCCCGGCTTTTATCTTTGCAGCAGTTTCAGGAATTTCTTTCTGGCCGCTTCCTGTTCCAACAGGCGGTCCAGTTTCTCCTGATTCTTCTCCGGGATCCAGGCCTTGCCGGAATTATAATAAAAGTTTACGATCTTCCACAATTTCTCAGGATAGGACAGGCGGTAGACCAGATCCTGTCTCTCATAGGGCTTTAACGGTCTGACACTTTCATAAGCCGCCAGAAGCACTCTGCCCCATTCGGCATCCCATTCACTTTTTTCCAAAAGCTTTCGCAACAGCAGATACAGGTCTCTCACCGGCCCGTCTGCCTGACATTTTTCGAAGTTCACCAGGAAAAATTCACGGTCCTGCCGCAGAATATTATGATATTGGTAATCTCCGTGGCAGAAACACAGCGGTACTTCCTCTCCGCTGTCGGAGGCAGCCAGCTCGATCTCTTTCCATTCTTCACACAGTTGTCTTGCTTCCTCTAAAAAAGGATCAATCACTGCAGACAACCGGATCTCGAACCAGGTCTTCTGGCTGCGCTGTTTCAAGAACCTGCGGGCTCTCTTGAGCTCCCGGTTATGCTTCTCATAGTCCCGGCTGGGGAGATATCTCTCTATGACCGGTGCCGAAGTCTCCTCCGTCTCCGGAAATACCGGTGTAAATTCCAGATCACCGTGCAGTCTCGCCAGAAGCCGCATGGCTTCCATACATTCTTCCCTGTCACGGATATTACATTCTCGGCCTTCCCACCAGGTCTTCAGAATATATCTGACACCGTCCCGGTCTGTCACCGATAACGCACCTTCCTTTGTGGCAAGCAATCGCTCCGCAGGAACGGTTCCCCGTTCCTCCAGGTGCTTCAGGACCTGCTCCTGCAGACGCAGCTGTTCCTCGCGTCCTGTATATTCCTTGAAGATCAGGCAGCCCTGCTGTGTATCGCACAGAATCGCTCCCCTTCCTTTTCGGGTACGCAATACTTCTATCTCATACTGCTCCAGCAGTGCCACTGCTCTGTCATTCACTTACAATCCCTCCTAAGATACGTCCTTAACCGTTTTCCGGTTCCTACGCTATCTTATGAGGAAAGCCTGTAAAGTATGCTCAATCTTTGTCTGCCGACAGTTCCTTTACCTTTTCCAGCAGCTGTTCTCTGGTATTCTGCTCGGGATGTTCCAATACCAGTTCCAGCAGCTGTTGCAGCATCTCTCCCAGCTCTCTGCCCGGTTTCATACCGGTGTCGATCAGATCCCTGCCGGTGACCGCCAGTGTTTTCAGGGAGACGCACTGCTTCTTTTCCAGCATTTCCTGATACAGTTTCTTCCAGAGTTCGAGATTCTCCAGTTTTTCTGTTCTCAGGTAATCGCTCTGTGCCAGAATATCTGCCCGTTTCACCGGGAACAACAGTGGGAAAATATCTTCCCCGATCTTATTCACCGCCCGGCGGACAATCCGCAGATCCGGTATCACATCATTGCCATAATCATGGTATCTCACCAGACGGGTGACCACCGCAACGGTATCATTATCAAATCGCAGTCTCCGCAGAATCTTCCGCGCCATCTCTTCTCCCACCGCCGGATGTCCGTAGAAATGAGTGATTCCGTCTTCATCCACAGTAAGTGTGGCCGGCTTGCCGATGTCATGGAACAGCATGGCATAACGCAGATTCTTGTCCGGCCCGATCTCCATAAGTGCATGTAATGTATGCTCCCCTACGTTGTATTTATGGTGCTTATGCTTCTGCGGTGTCTCCATCATGGCATCGAATTCCGGTAGGATCACCTTGGTGACACCCATGTCATAAGCTTCTCTGAGGGTGTCGGGATGAGGGGACACCAACAGTTTAGTCAGTTCCACCTGAATCCGCTCCGCACTGATCTTCTGCAGGGTCGGTGCCAGCTTCCGGATTGCCGCCTCAGTATCTTCGTGGATCTCGTAGCCCAGCTGGGCTGAAAAACGAATTGCCCGCATGATCCGCAGCGCATCTTCTCCAAAACGTTCCTCCGGGTTGCCTACGCATCGGATCAGCTTCGCCTCGATGTCTTTTAATCCGCCGAAAATGTCGATCAGGCCTTCCGTTTCATTATAAGCCATGGCATTGATGGTAAAATCCCGGCGTTTCAGGTCCTCCTCCAGGTTCGGAGTAAACGTCACTTCTTTGGGATGTCGGCTGTCTTCGTATTTTCCATCTACACGGTAGGTCGTAACCTCAAAGCCTTCCTTGTCCAGCATGACGGTTACGGTGCCATGCTGGATTCCGGTGTCGATGGTGCGACGGAACAGCGTTTTCACCTGCTCCGGTCTCGCCGAGGTGGTGATATCCCAGTCCTCCGGGCATCTGCCCAGAATGGAATCACGCACGCAGCCGCCTACCACATAGGCTTCAAATCCGGCATTCTGTATGGTTTCTATGATATATTTCGCTTTTTCAGGTATTTGTATCTGAATCATATATATCCTCTTTTGCAAAAATCACATACGCTCATTGCTTTGTGAGTTTTCGCTTGTTACTGCTTTGTGTCTATTGTTTGTTTCTAAGAAAGGCTATGCCTGCTCCGGGTTCATGATGAACTTATCGATGACTTCCACCAGTCCGTCTTCATCGTTGGTGCCGGTGATATAGTCCGCCGCATCCTTGACCACTGGCTGGGCATTCCCCATTGCTACGCCGGTTCCCGCATATTCGATCATGGAGATGTCGTTGTAACCGTCCCCGCAGCAGATCGCATTCTCTCTGGTCAGTCCCATGCCTTCCAGCATATGATCCAAAGAGGTGGCTTTGTTCACATCTTTCGGCATGATCTCGATGAAATAGGGTTCGGAACGGTAGATGCTCGCAACATCACTGTACTTTTCCTGTAACTGCTTCTCCAGCTCCGGTGCGATCTCTTCCGGTGCTGTCATCAGGCATTTATTAATATCGAAATTCACATATTCGACGAAATTGTCAACGACCTTTATAGGAATTCCGTTGATTCTGGCTTCCAGCTGCACATAGTCATCCGGCTCGAACGCAGAGATGACGCCGGGACCCTGATAAGTGATCAGTCCGCAGCCATTCGCTTTGGCGAATTCGTACAATCCGGGCACAATGGGCAGGGGCAGTGTTCTCTGATAGACCACTTCTCCTGTCTTACACTCCACGATACGGGCTCCGTTAAATGACAGTAGGTATCCGCCGTATTTTTTCAGTTCCAGCTCCTCTTCGCATTTCCGCATGCCGGGGGTGGGACGACCCGAAGCCAGGATCACCTTGTGACCATGCTGTAAAATATTCCAGATTCCCTGTTTGGTAGCTTCCGTGATCTCTTTTTTTGAATTGGTCAATGTTCCGTCAATATCCAGTACCAGAACTTTTTCCTGCATGTTTATTCATACCTTTCTCAAAGTTATTCTCTGTTCAGCTCACGTAACTGGCAGAGTCACATTATCATGTTTCCCGCCCTTTTGCGACTATTTTTGCTCATAACCTAACAGTACCTGTCTCTTCTGCTTGTGCAGTGAAACAGGTACTTGTCTGTTGTCTATGTTCTGTTCCTGAGCAAGCTTTACTGTGCCTGTGTTGCGGTCTCTTCGGTAGCAGCAGTCTGCTCCTCGGTGATCTCCTGGGTCTCTGCGGTCGCGGTCTCAGCGGCTGCGGATTCCTCTGCCTGCACCTTCAGGTAATTCAGTTTACCCTTGGGATCCTCTACTGTTACATCTGCGGTAATATCCTGCATATGCTGACTCATTGTATCGGATACTAGCGTATTCTTGATGTTGATCTTCCACTCGGGCTGATCCTGTCCGATGTAGTAAAGTACATAGGTGGTGTCACTGACAGTGATGGCTACGGTATCTCCTGCCTGACGGCTGTTGTCGAAGATCCAGTTGCTCAGCTCCTCTGTCATACCGGTCTTGGTCACCTGCTCGAACAGACCGCCGTTCTCTACTGCAGAAGTATCCTGTGTATACTTCTTGCACAATTCTGCGAAGCTGTCCTCGGTAGCTGCACCGCTCTTCCACTCCTCCAGGATCTCTTCACCGGTCTTATCCTCGGTGGGAATGATCACACGTACATCTGCGGAAGGAGTCTCATCCAGATATCTCTTCTCAAATGCCACGGCATAGTAGCAATGGCTGTTGTCGTTAGTAATGACGGTGGTGTCTCCTGCCTTTCTGGCATCATCAAACAGCCAGTCGGAGATCAGGTAGTTCACGGAAGACTTCTTCTCATTCTCGTGTGCTTCGCCGTCTTTTGCCACGGTCTTCTCCGCATCATCTGCCAGTACCTTCGCATCTTCCATTGCCTTGGCGATCTCAGCATCGGAAGGCTGGTAAGCGGTATCGGTGCTGTCGGAAGCTGTTGCATCTGTAGCTGCCGTTCCGTCTGTTGCAGTGGTATCGGTGGTTGCAGCAGTCTCCTCTACGGGATCTGCCAGTTCGGTAGGTTCTGTAGGCAATTCTGCCTCAATGGTCGTCAGGCGATAGTCTACGGAATCGTAGGTTGCCTTATTTTCCTCATAATAGCTCTGGATCTCATCATCACTGGGAGCATTGTCCTCCTGCAGCTTCTGATAATAAGCGTTCATTACCATGTCGTTCTTCACATATTCTTCGATACGGCCCATGGTTGCATAGCTTCCGTAGATGGAACGTACATATTCCTTCTCGGAGATGCCTGCGGATGCAGCGGAGGTTTTGATGGTCTCCTTGAAAGTGTTGTACTCATCCGTGGTATCGTAGGTGAAGCCGGCTGCTTTGGCTTCTGCCATCAGCGCCTTATTCTGCTTCAGGCTCTCTACAGCATTCTGCTCAAAATAGTCCTGCCAGGTCAGAGTATCGGAATACATCTGGGTGGACAGATCCTTGCTGGTATCCAGTCCGAAGTATGTCAGATAGCTGCCGTACTGGGTGATATAATTGTTCTTGGTCAGGTTGTATTGGTAATCGAACTCTACCTTGTTTACAGCTTCTCCATTGACCACCACATAGGTCTCATGAGTTGCCAGATAGGTACGGATGGGGAAAGATGCTACCAGACATACCAGAGCCACAAGCACTACGATGCCGATGGCCGTGCTGATGCGCTCTTCCTTTTTCTCCTTTTCCTTCTCCTCTTTACGCTTCTGTACCTTACGGTCATATTTGGTCATGACCTTCTGTTCTGTTTGTTCTTTATTTTCTGTAACTTTTTCATTCTTAGACATTGCTTACATGTCTCCTTCCTGGTGTCTTAAGTCCCAATGACTCCTTATTTTACCGTATTTCTGCGGAAAAAGAAAGCTATTTCACATATTTTTCAAGTTTTTCCACGATATTTTTCACACATCCGGGCTCAAAAGGACTGTCCAGTCCGACTTCTTTGATCATATTAGTGTAAAAATCACTGGCGGACAGCCTGCACAGCTTCAGATAGCTCTTCCACGCCTCTGTAAAATCGGCATCCATCTTCACCTTGTACTGTAGTGCGCAGGTCTGTGCCAGACAATAATCGATATAATACAGAGGGTAGTCGTAAATGTGCAGCTGCTTCTGCCAGAAGCCTCCCTGTCCGAAGAAAGGATCTCCCTCGTAATCCAGGTGGGGCTTGTACTCCCGCTCCAGACGGCTCCATGCCTGCTTTCTCTCGGCCGGGGTCAGCTCCGGGTGCTCATAGACGATATGCTGGAACTCATCCACCATACAGCCGTAAGGAATAAACGCAGCCGCATCCTCCAGATGCATTTCCACGTAATCCTGCGCTCTGTTGCCGAAGAACAGGTTCATCCACTTTTCCGTGAAAAATTCCATGGACATGGAATGGATCTCTGCAGTCTCCATGCCGATATCCGCATGCTCTCTGATAGGATCCTGTGCAGCGAGATACCCCTGAAACGCATGACCACACTCATGCGTGATGACGTCCACATCACCGCTGGTACCGTTAAAGTTAGCGAAGATAAACGGTGCATGGTACAGAGGCAGATAAGTCATGTAACCGCCAGCTTTCTTGGTCTTGCGGCCCAATACGTCAAACAGTTGGTTCTCCATCATGAAATCAAAAAATTCCGCAGTCTCCGGGGACAGTTCCCGGTACATCTTCTGGCCTGCTGCCATGATCTCTTCCGGGGTGCCGGTGGGCGCCGGATTGCCGTTCTTAAAATATACCTGCTCGTCGATATAGCTGAGCTTCTCCAGACCCAGACGTTGTCTTCTGCGGTCATGCAGCTTCTCTGCAAAGGGTACGAAATACTCCTTGATCTGCCTGCGGAAAGCTTCTACCTCGTCCTTGCCGTAGCAGTTGCGGTTCATGCGGTAATATCCCAGCTCCAGGTAATTCACGTAACCCATGGCTCTGGCCTGTGCGGTACGGTTCTTCACCAGTTTGTCGTAGATACTGTCCAACTTTTCCTCATTTTCCAGGAAAAACGCGCTCATCTTCTCCCAGGCCTGTCTGCGGACGCTGCGGTCAGAGTTTACCAGATAGGGCCGTAACAAGGACAGGTTCAGTTCCTTGCCATCGAAGTCGATCTTCGCACTGGCAATGAGTTTATCATACTCCATGGTCAGAGCATTCTCCTCCTGCATCAGCGGGATCAACGCCTCGCTCATGGACTTCTGTGCCAGCTCCATATTCTTGAACGCTACCGGACCGATCTTCTCCTCCAGATAAGCTCTGTAGGGGGATTCATATAATTTCTTCTGATAAGCCAGCACCAGATTGCTGAATACCGGTCCCTGCTCATCGTAGTATTTATGCTCTTCCTCGTAGAATTTATCGGAAGTATCGATGTCGAAGCGGATATTCGCGATCGTCATCAGCGTCATGACACGGTCCGTCAGCGCATAGTACTTCTGATGCACCACGAACTGCTCCTCCCCGCTCTTCGCCGCCTCCAGCTCCCAGATCAGCTCTCCCATCTCTTCCTGCACCTTGGCAAAATCTATTCTCTCGTAAGGCATGTCCTCAAATCTCATAATTATAGTAACCCTCTCTTTCTGTGTCCTTAGGAATCTATACTGCTTATCTTACCCCAAAATGCCGGGAAAGTAAAACTTTAGAAGCGTTCTGTAACATTTTTCTGGATTTTTTGTAGCCTTTTTGTAACATTTTTCAGACTTGCCAATAAGGAATCCCTATGGTATGGTGGTATTAGAAGTAATTTTTCTTCTTTCAAAAATTCTTATAAACCCGTCAGTGGTCAAAGTTTCCCTTATTATTTATTTTATATGGAAAATATTTGTTTTATTTTTACATTTATTTTGCAACAGAAAGGAGATTTATGGAGTTAAAACAAAATAATATAACCAGCAACTATTTCTCGGAGGAGTATTTGATGAATACTGTGTCGAGATTCTGGAAAAATTTTGTTGCGGAAGAAATTTCGTATGGGAATGCGATAGCTGCTGCGCCGGGGAATGTGGCTGTGGCAATACCGGCTTCCGGAAAGCGGAATTATAAGGATCTGGTGTTCCGGAAAATATTTCATGACAAGGAGAAGCTGCTCTCGCTGTACAATGCGCTGAATCACTCGCATTATGAAGATCCGGAGCTACTGCATATTACAACTTTGGAAAATGCGGTTTACCTAAGCTTGCAGAACGACCTGTCATTTGTGGTGGATTTTGATCTATGGTTTTTTGAGCACCAGTCCACCCTGAATCCCAATATGCCGTATCGCTTTTTGCTGTATCTGGCAAGTGAATATTCAAAGATGAGCACAGATGACCTGCTTTATTCCAACAAGTTACAGATGCTGGATACTCCACATTTTGTAGTGTTTTATAACGGAACGGATCCTCTCCCGGAATACAGCACCCTGAAGCTGTCCAGCGCCTACCGGAATAAGGAAGAGACTCCTCAGCTTGAATTACAGGTACAGGTAATCAATATCAATCTCGGGTTCAACTCCGAGCTGATGGATGCCTGCCAGATTTTAAAGGATTACGCCCAGTTTGTCGCAGAAGTCCGTGAGCAGGCAAAGGTGTATCCAAACCGGCAGGCCATCGTTCAGGCCGTGGATGTGTGTATTAAGAAGGATATTTTAAAGGAATTTTTGCTTGAGAATAAGAAGGAGGTTATTGATATGGTGTTTTTCGAATATGACGCCGAGGCGGAAAAGAGAGTTATTTATAAGGATGGCGTAGAGGAAGGCAGAGCAAAAGAAATTGTTCGGTCATGTAAGGACTTTAACTTGTCAAAAGAGGATGCAATCCACAAGTTAGAGACTCTACTATCAATCCCTACACAATCTGCCATTGACTATTACGAAAAATTTTCAAAGGAATTTGAAAATGAATTCTCAAAAGCACAAAAAATTATGTAAAAGGAGTACATTGGTATGAACTTTTTTGAGTATGATGCTGAGCTTTCTATTTCTACACAGGCAGCCATGGATTACTATGATAATTTTTCGAAGGAATTGGAAAAGAAATCTTTGGATGATCAAAAGGCCTTATAAGAACCCAAAAAGGGCAGCCCATCATGGACTGCCCTTTGGTTCTTACATAACTCTTACAGATATGGTTCGTTCCTCTTAGGAAACAACCTGATCTCAGCTTAAGCTTACTGTAACAGAGACAGTACGCCCTGGTTAGCCTGATTGGACTGAGCCAGCATAGCCTGACCTGCCTGAGCCAGGATGTTGTTGTTGGAGTACTTAACCATCTCAGTAGCCATATCGGTATCACGGATCTGGCTCTCTGCGCTGGTGGTATTCTCTACAACGTTATCCAGGTTGTTGATGGTGTGCTCAAGTCTGTTCTGAACAGCACCAAGTGCGGAACGCTGGGTGGATACCTTCTGGATAGCAGTTGCGATAGTCTTAACAGCCGCATCAGCATTCGTGGAATCTGTTCCATTTACCTGCAGTCCGTTTACACCAATGCCCTTAGCACTCATAGACTCTAAGGATACTTCGATTTTGTTCTCGGCGGTGGTATCAGCACCTACCTGGAAGCTTAAGATCAAAGCTTTCTCAGAAGAACTCAGTGCAGTGCTTCCGGATGCTCCAATTGCCAGTTTCACATTGACAGCAGCACCTGCTGCAAGGTCATTCAAATTTCCGGTATATGTACCAGTGATAGTAGCATCTGTGGTTTCAGGCTCTAACTGCTTGCTGATGGTAGCAGAGCCTGCAGCTTTTACATCAATTCCGTAAGCTTTCTTAATTTCAGCAACTGTATTTGTAACCTCTTTACCATCCTTCAGTGTAACGGTTGCGTTTTTTCCATCAGCAGAAGTAACCTTAACAACTTTCTCCGCTAATTTTTGTGCTGCGTCATCTGCAATATTAAAATTAGTATCATCACTGGACACTACTTTAACAGTTCCAATTTTAATCTCGGCACCATCTGTCTTTTCACCTATCGTGCCACCATTTGCTGCTACAGTTACTCCATCAACCGTTCCTAATACGTCGTTTGCCGCAAAGGTCTTCTTATTGCCATTTGAGGCAGCGTCACCCTTTAACAGATAAGTCTCATTGAATTTCGTGGTTTCAGATACACGGTCGATTTCATTTACAAGCTGATCGATCTCATTCTGTACATAGTTTCTGTCGTCTGCAGACATAGTACCATTTCCAGCCTTTACTGCCAGCTCGTTCATTCTCTGCAGCATATCATGTACTTCGGTCAGGGCGCCTTCAGCGGTCTGTACTGCACTGATACCATCCTGTGCGTTCAGGGAAGCCTGTGTCAGACCTCTGATCTGCTTTCTCATCTTCTCACTGATGGACAGGCCTGCTGCATCATCAGCTGCACGGTTGATCTTGTAACCGGAAGACAGTTTCTCGGTGGACTTTGCCTGAGAAGCGGTGGTCAGACCTAACATTCTGTTAGAGTTCATAGCTGTAAGATTGTGTTGTACTACCATAATAATTTACCTCCTTGTATTACTGCCCAATTCCTTTTGCGGCAGTGTGCGTATCTGTATTGTTATTGAGAAATCCTTTTCTCCCAGATACTTGTTTTTAGTTTTATAGTAACCGGAGTAGGAGCTTCCCTGTCGGGCCCTGACAGAGCCGCTCTTCCTCCGGTTATTACCATATGAAATTATTTGTCCGCATTTCCCTTTGTGATGATCACGTTGGATTTTTTGCGGTACTTCTCCGGGTGCTCTTCTTCCGCATAATATTTAGGAAGCTTCGCTCTCTCCTCCGGATCTGTGATCTGGTTTTCTAATACCGTGCTTCGCACGATGTTCACCTCTCTCGGTGCATCGATCATGATACGGAGATGATTCTTAGTTCCTCCCAGGAACACGATCTTGATATTGTCATTGATCATCAGGTATTCTTCCGGACTAACGGTCAGACGCAGCATATAATAACCTCCTTGCTCTCTTCAGCCTTCCTTGCCTGCTGTTTCTCACTGATGCAACATTCTATTATGGAATGTTGCATTTCCCAAATTCATTTATCATTTCAAGGAGGCCACTATGAGCACAACACAACCTATCCGCAGCAAACAGCTTTTACATGATTTCAAAAACTACTATCTTACCGAACAGCCGGAATTCCGGAATTACACCATTATCCTGATCGGTCTGAACACCGCACTGCGCATCAACGACATCCTTCATATCACCTGGGGTGACGTCTATTGTGGAGAACGCAGACGTTTTTACACTCATCTTCTGATCACAGAAAAGAAAACAGGAAAAGAGACCCGAATCCTGATCAACAAAGAACTTCAGGAAACATTACTGTCCTACCGGACAACACAGCCTTCCATAGCCGACACAGACTACCTCTTCCCCAGCCCCAGAAAAACCGGTTCCCCACTCTCCCGATACCAGGCCTACCGCATTGTCCGTAAGGCTGCTGAAGCCGTAGGAATCGAAGACGTGATCCGGTGCCATTCCCTTCGGAAGACCTTCGGCTACCATGCATGGAAAATGGGAACTCCGCCCGCATTGCTGATGGAGATTTACAATCATTCTTCTTTTCAGATCACAAAACATTATCTGGGGATTGAACAGGATGACAAAGATGCTGTATTTCGTGACATACAGCTATGACATGCGGCCTTTATAATTGCTATAATGATATAGAAATAACGTATTAGCGATTTTTATAAAAAAGACTAAAGTTTTCCCATGGTCAGCCGAAATATGTAGTGCAAGACAAAATGCAACATTCCATAATAGAATGTTGCATTTTTCTATTTTAATCCTTTCATTTCTGTGGTATTCTTTTAAAGACTGCATATCGCTATTTTTCGACAAATACTTTCCTTTTTTGAAACATATACAGTCAGAATCAGGAGTACACATGAAAAGCTTTATATGTGAAATGTTCTATAAGTAGCGGGCGGCATTCGAACAAAGCTGCGCTTCCAGGGGTAAAGAATATCCTCTTCCGGAAGATGTTTTCCTACAATCGGATATTTTCTATGACGAGAAGCATGTTCCGGCACATCGTCTGGATGTCTACCGTCCCAGGGGACGGGACGGAGAGATTCTCCCGGTCATCGTCAACGTACATGGCGGAGGCCTCCTCATAGGGAACAAGGAATTCAACCGTCCCTTTTGTGCCTCCCTTTGTGAGGCGGGGTATCTGGTATTCAGCATTGAGTACCGGCTGATACCGGACTGTCTCTTCTATGACCAACTAACTGACCTGCATCTGGCACTGGATTTTATCAGGGATCATCTGACGGAATACGGCGGTGACATTTCCCACATATATGCCTGCGGTGACAGCGGCGGTGCCTGTCTGCTGACTTACGGAATCGCCATGCAGCGAAGCACTGCACTGGCACAGGCTGCCGGAGTAACCCCTTCTGACCTGCCAGTCCGGGCACTTGGCCTGGTCAGCGGTATGTTCTATACGAACCGCCTGGATCAGATCGGACTTTTCCTCCCCAGATATCTCTACGGCCGGCATTATAAAAAAAGTGCTTTTGCCCCCTATGTATCTCCGGAGCACCCGGACATCGTGACCAGCCTGCCACCCAGTCTCCTGATCACCAGTGACAACGATAATCTTCAGAGCTATACTCTGAATTTTGAAAAGGCTCTGCGCAGACATCAGATGCCCCATAAACTGATCAACTACCCGAAGGATCCCCGCCTGACCCATGCGTTCAGCGCTTTTTACCCGGAGCTTCCGGAAAGCAGGGAAGTGATCCACCATTTGATTCATTTTTTTGAACATACCGGAGAGGACTGTAAAGGAGGATATGTATCATGACATACGACGAGAATGTTTTCAAAGAAAAAGCTAATCGGAAAGCCCGTAAGATCTGGATCGTTTTTGCTGTTTTACTGAGTGCCAACTATGGCTCCGATGCGTCCGGGGGATTATATCCCACCACTTCTTACCTTATTTTCCTGGCATTGTGCTGGCTGCCTCTGATCTTCGGCGAAGTGCTGTTACGTGTAAAGGGCTGGGCAACGGAGCTCTACCGCTACGATCTGGTCATCGGTTACGGCATCTTCTATACCTTTGTAATCTGTACCACAGCGTCACCCATCGCATTCACTTACATCCTTCCGGTGACAAGCTTACTGGTCCTGTATAAGAACCGGAAATTCATGATCAACTGCGGTATCGTCAACTCTCTGATCATTGTGGGCGCTGCCGTCTACCGCTACATGCTGGGCTTTAACAGTGCTTCCGATATGAAGAATTACCAGCTGCAGCTGTCCTGTATCATCCTGTGTTACATCTGCTATGTCATGTCCATCCGCCATCTGAACGAGTCCGACGGTGCCATGACCGACAGTATCAAAGCCGACCTTCACAGAGTGGTGACCACCGTAGAACAGGTCAAGACATCCAGCAATACCATTCTGGACGGCATTACCGTTGTCAGAGAACTGGCTTCTGAGAACAAGCACGGTTCCGATATGGTCATGCTGGGTATGAATGAATTGACGGATAATAACCATATGCTGCAGGATCGGACGACCTCTTCCACACAGATGACTTCCGACATCCGTGCCCAGGTGGAAAATGTTGTGGCACTCATCAGCGAAATGGTATCTCTGGTCGGGAAAACCGAATCCCATTCCAGTGTCAGTGCAAAAGATCTGCAAAGTTTGGTAAGCACTGCCACCACGATGTCAGAGCTTTCTACGGAGCTGGAAAATGTCCTGCAGAATTTCCAGCAGGAATTTGGCATGGTGAAGCAGGAGACCGGTACCATCGAAAAAATTACAAATCAGACAAACCTGCTGGCCTTAAACGCTTCCATCGAAGCCGCCAGAGCCGGTGAGGCAGGCAAGGGCTTCGCAGTGGTAGCTGATCAGATCCGTACCTTAAGTACTGAAACCCACGCTTCCTCCGGACAGATCAGAGAAGCTCTGTCCCGTCTGGATGCTACTTCCGCTAAGATGACCGCTTCCATTGAAGAGACCTTGAAGCTGATTCAGGTCACTCTGGAAAAGGTAACACAGACCGGTGAAAATGTAAATCAGATCGCATCTGATTCCGCACAGCTCGGCAGACATATTCAGGTAGTTGATAACGCAATTAAAGAAGTCGAAAGCTCCAATACCCAGCTGGTATCCAATATGGAACAGGTATCCAACATCGTGGAGACTATCACCGGCTGTATTGCACACTCCAGCCAGACCAGTGAGCGTATGCTCAGTAAATACGAAGAAACCGCTTCCAATATCAACACCATCGAGGATGTCATGGAGAACATGATGTGTGATCTGGGTATCGGCGGCTTCATGGGTATCGAAGATATTCAGCCAGGTATGAAGATTGATCTGAAAGTAGCCGGCCAGGGAGATACGGAATACCTTGGAGAACTGATCGAACAGATTCCGGAGGGTCTGCTGGTATCCTGTCAGAAGGAGCTAGCACTCACAGATACCGCTTCCTGTACCTTACAGATCACCGCAGGCAATATCCTGTATTGTTGGGACAAGGCAGTCATCTCTCCCGCTCCTGAAAAGGGTGCTCATGCCTTCAAAATCATCATTAATACCAGACCCAGGATCAATAACCGCCGTAAATACCCCCGTATGGATCTGGACAATGCCTGCACCATTAAGTTCAAAAATTCCGACACGGAATATGCAGCCACCATGGATAATATCAGTGCCAACGGCTTTGCTTTCCTGGCGACAGACAATATTTTCACCCAGAGTAAGAATGCCTCGGTCACTGTCACTATCCATGATTTCGCCCTCCCGGATCACAATGTGCTGGAAGGACGTATCATCCGCTGCTCCGATGATAACGGTCTGTTCATCGTAGGCTGCCAGATGCCGGAGGATAACTTCTATATTCTGGAATATGTAGAGAAAAATCTGGAAAGTAAGAAATAGTCAAATACAAAAGGGTGTCGCACAGCGGCACCCTTTCTTGTTTGGTTTTATAGTTTCATCTATGGCTTCAGGAGCCGGGCGATCAGACCCTCGACCTCCTGGAGCTGTTCTTTTGTGCTCTCCTTGTGGCTTTCCTTGCGGTACTTCGAAGGGGACATTCCCTTCATGGCGTGAAAGGCCTTGGTAAATACCAGGGCATCGCTGTATCCGCAGGACAATGCAATACTCTCGATAGGATAATTCGTGGAGTCCAGAAGCTCTCTCGCCTTGGTAATACGGAAGGTAGTAAGGAACTGCTGGGGAGACATCCCCAGATAGTTCTGGAACAGCGTATATAAATAGCTGCGGTTGATACACACATAGTCCGCCACATCCGTGACCTTGATGGGGTTACAGTAGTTGCTCTGGATAAAGGAGACCGCTTTTTTCACATACTGGTTCCCCTTATCCTCTTCCTCCCTTGCCACCACACCGGCGCTGTCGGCGATCACCGACAGAAATACTCCCAGCAGTCCGTTCCGGCGCAGATCATCCGCAATGCCAAAGGTATTATGCTCCATCATATCCCGGACAATGGAATACAGTTCCTCCGATTTATCACAGGAAAAAATAGGATGCCGGTCCGACAGTCCCATGCTGTGTAAGTATTCTTCGGCGCGGCTTCCAGCAAAGCCCACCCACAGATAGCTCCAGGGATCCTTCGCATCCGCCTGATAAAAAGCCAGTTCATTGGGCTGGATCAGGAAACCGTAACCCGCCTCCAGCTGGTATTCCTTGTCGTGAAACCGGAAATGTCCCTTGCCGCTCAGGACATAGTGGATCAGGTAATGTGGCTTGGAGGCCGGCCCGAAGCTGTGCAGCGGTGCCGTCTGGGAGCATCCGCAGCAGTTCACATACAGACTTCCTGTTTTATCATTGACAAAATCCAGTTTAAATGCTTTTTCCATGATCGGACCGTTTCCTTTCCGCGTTACCGCTCTCTCATCTAATTCACGAGAATCCCACCGTTTTCATCAAATTCCACGCCGAAGTCCCGGCTGTATTCATTCATACGCTGCAAAATTCTCTTCTTATCCTCACCTGCTGCCGGAGTAGGCTTAAAATCATTCCGGGTGGACACAGAACTCACCATGCAGGGAATGATCCTGGCATTCCGGTCCTCCACCTTTTGTCCGTTTTCGAATGTAAAGGTCTGCTGGAAGATCATGGTGTCTTTATCTGCCGGGTTCCGGTTGGCCCCGAAACAGAAATTCGCCAGGCTATAGATAATATATCTGCCCTTATATTCTTCGATTCCCTGGAGGACATGGGGATGATGACCAATGACCAGATCCACACCCCAGTCAATGCATTTTCTGCCAAGTACCTGTTGGTAATTCTCCGGATAAGTATCTTTCTCGATCCCCCAGTGACAACAGGCCAGGATCAGGTCCACATTCTGTTCCCGCAGAGTTTCAATATTGTTCTGGATCAGCTTTTCCGCCTGTGCGCCCCACTCTACCTCATTGACAGAGATTATTCCTATTTTCAGGTTCCGTTCTCCGCCGTGGGCTGCCGCACTGTCCGGGATCTCATAGATACCCACATTTTTATCATAAGCATAAATGATCCCTTCCTGCTCTAATGCCACCACAGTATCCCGGCTTCCCTGTTCGCCATAATCCAGGCGGTGATTGTTGGCGAAGCTGACGGCCTCAATGCTCCCCAGCGTCAGCAGATGAGCATAGGCTGGATCCCCTTTGATGCAGTAGGTCTGTCCCTCCCGCATCTGTTCCGATGTGGTCAGAGGCCCTTCCAGATTCACGATGGTCATATCGTCCGCCGCAAAGATGTCTCTCACATTTTCAAAGAAATAACCTTCGTCCTCCGCCTGATCATAGGCCTGACGGAAGGAGGCACTGTAGTCTTGTTCCTGATGATTTCCCAACGTTACATCCCCTGCTGCGGAGATGGTGATCGTATAGCGTTCACCCGTCAAATCACCGGAGTCATGGCAAGATCCCGATGTTGTTGCGTTCTCTCCACCGGAAGCCGTCCCTGTCTGTGCCCCCGTAGCAGAATCTTCTGCCGTCTGCCCAGCCTGCGTAGTTGCATTGTAACCGCCGATAGGCTGCGCCAGATCTTCCCTTCCCGGAATGTAGACCTGCTGGGTCAGATCATCGCCACATCCACCAAGTATTATGACTGCCGCTGCACAGAACAGTGCTGCAAACCTTTGTTTTCGATACCCCATAAGCTGCTCCCTCATTATCGTAGCATGATCCGCATCTTTGGTGCTTACCGTTGCTTCGCAACTATCATGATCCCATTCGCCGTTCGTCAATCCTGCTGACACATTGACTCTCATACGTCAATTATAATATCATTCCGCAGAAGCCTCCGATGTGGAAGTACTGTCTCCGTCTCCGTACAGATTCTCCTGCAGGAATTTCTTGTTGGCTTCGAAATCCACTTCCAGCACTGCCATCTTACGGATGGTCGCATCCTTATAGGTGCCCTCCAGTGGAATGCTGTTCTGGATAATATCGTAAGTCACGGCCTTAGGTGCCATAAGGCTCAGCCGATAGCATTCTGTCTGGGTCAGATTCGTGGTCAGATTCGGCATCAGACCATCGATCAGCTCCTGGGGATTGGTCAGCATTCCCTGCGGAAGCTTGTGGATCACCTCTGCCAATACCTTTCTCTGTCTCTCGGTTCTGCCGAAATCCGTACCTATATAACGGTTTCTGCAATACGCCAGTGCCTGCGGTCCGTTCAGATGTACCATGCCTCCGGAGGTATCTTCAAAATAATCGGTGCCTTCCGGTCTTCCCAACAGAATGTTGTATTCCACCAGATAACCATTGACATATTCCACTTCCTTGCTGGTCAGCTCAAGATCCACACCGCCCACTGCATCCACCAGATTGGCAAATGCTTCAAAGTTCACCAGTACATAGCGGCTGATATGAATATCGAAATTCTGCTCAATAGTCTCCATCAGCAGTTCTGCGCCACCATAGGAATATGCCGCATTCAGACGATTCCCCTTATGTCCCGGAATGTCCACATACATATCACGGAGCAGGGATGTCATGTAGATCTTCTTCGTCTTGTTGCTGATGGACAGCAGGATCATGGCATCCGATCTTCCGTCCTCGCCGTTTTCACGGGAGTCGTTACCGATCAGCAGGATATTGGTCACACCGTCTTCCTTCATGGGGGAAGCAGCTACAGACTCAATCTTCTCATAGTTCATCTCTCCGTAGACCTTTCCTACCAGCACATACAATCCTGCTGCCAGGAATACAAGGATCAGCGCCACTGCGATCAGGAAACGCTTGAGTCCTAACTTTTTCTTCTTCCTGCCGCCCTTAGCGACCTTTTTATTTCCTTTTCTGCTTTTTTTATCCGCTTTCGGGTCTATCTCCTCACGCTTTCCGGATCTTCTTCCGGAGCGTTTTCTATCGTTATAATCGTCCTCATAGTCCTCTACATAGTCATCCCGTCTGCTGCGGCGGGTTCTGCCTGAGGTCTCCTGTCTGCGGTGATCAGCGTTACTGCTACGGCCGCCACCGTTACGACTCTCTGAAGTCTTACGTGCCGTCTCTCTGCGGGCTGCCTGTCTCCTGCGGTATGTGGGATCATCCCAGTCCTCTGCATAGTCCTCACGGGATCCTGCTCTTCTGTCGGATCCGATCACATCCAGTTCCTCCTCTTCCTCGTCATCTTCCCTCATATCATACATCTGCGGAGCCGGGCGGGCTGCCTCACGCTCCGCAGAGTGTGTCCCCGCATTCGCCGCCGGGCGCCCCGTACTGCGGCGGGCTCCCGCCCCGGATGCCTGCATTTCCTGCATCTCCTGTTGTAAAAAGGCTTCCAGACCCTTTTGTATATCTTCCATCTCCTGAATGGAGTCTCTTTCCTTATCGCTCATCCTGTACCTCACTTCCACATACCTGATTTTGCACTCTTTTATTCCTATTCATCTTCTAGGATAATACCATAATCTGCTGTATTCGTCACGACAGAAATCCTTAAAATTTGTTTAAATGTTATCCGGTATTTCTTAAGAAACGCCAACAAGAAAGACCATCTGCGGCAGCTACACGATTTTCTTTCGTATGCTTTCCTCAGATGGTCTCTGCATTTTTGTTGACTTATGTCTGCTTTATTTATGAGCAAGCCTTGCGTCTATGTAATTTTTCAGAGATTCCACCGTCTCTTCTACACCCAGCTTGCTGCTGTTGATAGACAGATCGTAATTACGGGAATCGCCCCATTTTACCTTACAATGACTATTGTGGTAAGACTTTCTGCGACGGTCCTTCTCGATCATACGCTCTTCCGCATGACGGGCATCCAGCTCATAGATCTCCATGACACGTTTGATCTTGGCCTCCCGGTCTCCCAATACGAAGATGGAGATCAGGTGCGGATTGTCCTTCAGCACAATCTCGGAACAGCGTCCTACGATCACAAAGGATTCCCCTGCTTCCGCCTTTTTCTTAATATAATCGAACTGCATTCTGGCCACATTGTCTGCCGGAGAGCTGTTCATTCCCATTACACTGCGGTACAGGAATTTGTTACGTCTCGTTTCATCGAACTCTGCCAGCTCCTGGCTGCTTACGTTCATGCTTGCAGCTACCTCGTCTAACAGGTTGTGATCGTACATCGGCAGCTTATAATACTCTGCCAGCTTCTGTGCGATCTCATGTCCGCCGCTGCCGTATTCACGACTGACGGAGATAATCAGTTGTTCACTCATGGATCTGCCCTCCTTATGGCTGGATGTATTTCCAAAATTTTTTAAACTCGTATTCTGCAAATACATCTTACAGATATCTTGCATAGATCATCAGCATAGAGATCCCTACTACTATTATAGTCGCAGGTGCCATAACTTTGCAATATTTTCCCCACTTAATCATATGACCGGCTTTCGCTGCGGTGGCGATACCTACTACGTTGGCAGAAGCTCCGATGGGAGTTGCGCTTCCTCCAATATCGGTTCCCATAGCCAATGCCCATGCCAGAATGGACAGATCCACGCTCTGGGCAGCAGACAGACTGCTGATAATCGGGATCATGGTAGCCGCAAAAGGAATATTATCCACGAAGGCGCTGGCAATCGCAGAGATCCACAGGATAATAGCGATCATCAGCATCAGATTGCCGTTGCTGATGTCTCCGATGAAGTTCGCCATGACTTTCAGGATACCTGTCTGCTCCAGACCACCTACGACCATAAACAGTCCGATGAAGAACAGCAGCGTCTTATAATCAATCTGTCTGATCAGCTTCAGCGCATCTTTGCCTGCAGCGATCAATGTCACGATGGAGATGAATACACCGATGCAGGATACGGTCAGTCCAGTCTGTGCATGGGTCACCAGCAGAACTACCGCACACAGGAAAATAATAGTGCTGATAATAAATCCTTTTTTATCGGTAATGGCTTCGGAAGGATCCGGGTAGGTCTGGTTGCTGCCTGCTGCAGCTGCCTCACTGGCACGCAGTTCCTTGTGGAATACCAGATAGAAATACAGTACGACCACAACCAGGGAAACGCCTGCGATCACACCGGTATTGGTCAGGAAATCCGTGAAGGAATATCCCAGGGAAGTACCGATGATGATATTGGGGGGATCTCCGCACATGGTAGCGGATCCTCCCAGATTCGCACAGAACACTTCTGCCAGAATCATAGGCACCGGATTGAATTTCAACAGTTGTGACAATTCAATGGTAACGGCTGCCAGGAACAGGATTACGGTAATACTGTCAATGAACATTGCCAGAATACCGGATAATACCATAAAGGTGACAAACAGCGGTACAACCTTATACTTGACCATCTTGGCAAGGCGCATGCACAGCCAGCGGAAGAATCCCACCCGGGCCATTCCCTCTACCATGATCATCATTCCTGCTACGAACACGATGGTCTCCCAGTTGATACCACTGGAAGCCTCTGCGGACTGTCCCGCCGTGTACCAGAAATGACTTGTGAAAAAGCTGCCTAAGTTCAAAGTCTCCAGCACTGCGCTCATACTGTGCATTCCCAGTCCGAATACCAGTACCAGTGTCAGCAGGCCGCAGCCCAATGTGATAATGTGTCTCTCCCATACTTCCAGGACGATCAGTACAAACATCGCCAGAAATATGATTACTGCAAGTATTTGTGCTACCACTTTCCCTGCCTCCTTGCTAATTTTTCTTTAGAACATACAAGAGTAGATTCTATCCGAAATATCGGCATAAGTCAATTCTTCTTTTGGTTTCTATGCATAAATATTCCGTTAAAGTTTTTTTACAAATTGCGACGCATAAAAAACTCCGGAAGATCCTGCCTGCATACCGATCTTTCGGAGCCTTTTTATTGCTTATATTGTTTTATTCATTCCGGAAGCTTTCGATATCGTTCTTTCCCACATACCGCAAGAACATCCGGTGCATATCAATACCGCTTTCTCCGAAATACAATTTCATGTACTTCTCACCGTCCTGCCGGATTGCCAGCGTGACGGACTGTTCCACCACTTTGCCCTCCGTGCCGTTAATCGTCACAGTTTGCTGCAACGTGTTGTTCAAGAATACGGAAATCGGTAACTGTGCCAGCGGACCCAGCGTGGAACTCATCCGGAATACCAGTTCGTACCGTCCGATCTTCGTGAAACGCAGCTGGTATACCGCACCAGTACCTTTCTTCGTGGACAGCTTCTCCAGCGGAAGTTCAATCTCTTCGCCGGTCTTCGGCTCCGGCAGTTCCAGCCGGGCCAGCACCTGTCCGCTGTCTCCGGCTCCTTCGGTGCTTACCGGACTGTGAAGCTCCGTACACTCCTCTTCCTCTCTGCCAAGCAGCCTCTCCATGGCAACGGAACGTAACAGGAAGCAGCAGATGTTTGCAGCATTCCGCATAAGCTGCGCTCTGGTCAGCCTGCCGTCTGCCAGTCCTTCCGCAGTGTTGTCCTTATTAGAATTGGATGCTGCGTCTGCGGTCACCATGTAAATATCATTCTGCGCCCGGACCATAGGTACCGTCTGACTCTTGGAACCGGATTCGCCTTCCTCATTGATCTTTGCCCACCAGTCGGTCATGACAATACCCTGATAGCCCCATTCCTTACGGAGAATGGTTGTCAGAAGATCATAGCTGCCTGCGGTCCACAGTCCGTTCACCGGGCCATAGGTGGACATGATGCTGTAGGCTCCGCCCTGTTTTACGGCGATCTCAAATCCTTTCAGATAGATCTCCCGCAACGCCCTCTCGGATACAATAGCATTGGCATCATGCCGTTTGAATTCCTGATTATTACATGCAAAATGCTTGATGGTTCCGGTAACTCCATATTTTCCCATGCCTTTCAGCTGTGCCGCCGCCATGGTACCGGTGAGGTACGGATCCTCGGAAAAATACTCAAAGTTACGTCCATTCAACGGATTTCTGTGAATATTGATGCCGGGGCCTAAGAGGGAATCAATCTTGTTCTTGCGAAGCTCCATGCCCTCCATCTCATACAGTTCTTCCACCAACTCCGGATCAAAGGTACATGCCAGCAACGTACCGTTCGGCAGTGCATAGGCCATGGTACCGCAGTCCATACGGATGCCGGAAGGACCATCGGAACAGCAGGCCACCGGAATACCGAATTGCTGCAGTCCATCCGTCACACCGCCGAAAGCTGCTGCTGTTCCGGGGGTAACTTTCGGGGAACACATGCCTTCTCCTCTGGTCATGCAGATCAGATCTTCGTCTGACAGCTGTGTCAGGAACTGTTCCAATGTAATCTTTTTGTCATAGACATCCGCCAGTTTCCAGCCCTGATCTCCCACATATTCGCTCTGGGTGGGTCTTTCCCGCAAAATACGTTCCGTCAGATCTATGGTCCGTAAGGGCACATCCTCCCAGTTGGCGATGGCATGGTCATTCTCTCCGAAGAAAAACGGTCTCAGGCGCTTAAATGCCTGCACCGGTGCCAATGCTTCTGTAGCTGTCCGTACGACCTGCAGCTCCGCTAATGTCACTCTTCCGACTTCTCTTGCACTCCGCACATCTGTGCCCACATAGAAGATATAGTCTCCTGCTTCCAATACATAGCAGGATTTATGTCCAGTGACACCACTGTCATCATAGGACGCAAGCTCCGTCAGTTCTGCTTTCAGGATCAGTTCTTCACTTGCTCCGGGCTTCAGTTCTTCCGTCTTGGCATAAGCTGCCAGCTGACGCAGCGGCTTTCCCAGCTTTCCCTGAGGAGCCTCCACATAGACCTGTATGGTCTCTCTGCCGGACATACCGCCAACATTTGTCACTTTCTCAATGACAGTTGCCTCGGTACCCTGCACTGCCAGTCCCATGCTCTCTGTCTGGAACCGGGTATAGGACAGTCCAAAGCCAAAGGGATATTTTACCTTGTCTCTGGCAAAGGTCTCAAAATAGCGATAACCTACATAGATGTCCTCGGTATAAAAATTCTCCACCGGATCCCCGAAATTCTCCGTGGAAGGATAATCCTCAATATCTTCCGCAATAGTATCGCTGAGCTTACCACCGGGATTCACTTTTCCTGTCAGGACATCTACTGTAGCTCTGCCGCCCTCCTGGCCGCCCTGCCATACATAGAGCACAGCCTGTGGCTGATACCGGTCGACCCACTTCATATCCATGATATTACCCACATTCAGCACAACGATCGTCCTGGCAAATGCATTGCAGACATTACGAAGAATTTCTTCCTCCGCAGCTGTCAGCAGATAACTGCCTTCCGCAGCACTATTATCCTTGTCTTCTCCTGCGGTTCGGCCGAGAACCACAAGCGCCAGATCCGACTGTTCCGCCGCCTGTCTCGCCAGTTCTTCGCTGACGGGCATTTCTTCCTGGTTCCAGGGCTCCATAGCCCATCCCTCTCCTATATCAAAAGGATGATCCTTCAGCCATTCCCGGTACTGTGCCTCCAGTACCTCATTCACCTGTACGGTGCCGTCTTCCTTGAGACTGTCTGTAATATTGGTCACATATGGAGCATTGACCATACCTCCGGAACCCGTACCGCTCTTATAATGCTCGAACTGGGTTCTGCCGAAGATCGACACCCTCTGCCCTTTTTGCAGAGGCAGCACACCGTCTTCATTTCGAAGCAGTACGCTTCCCTCCGCCGCCACACGTCTTGCCAGTTCCGCATATTTCTCATAATCCAATGTATATTTCATATATCTGTTTGCTCCCTTCCTGTTATATCTATATTTCTGTATCTTTTATCCTAATAATAGCATTAATTTCCCAATACATCCACAAGAAAAGCTCTTTCTCTGACAGAAAGAGCCTTAAAAACATTTTATTGATTTTACAAGATGATCATGACCACAAAATCCCCGTTCTCCATAAAGAACTGGTATTGTCCGTTCAGCTTTTCTACATAATATACGATGCTTCTGGCCCCCAGTCCATGCCCGGAGCGCTCCGTCACCGGGACACCGTCAATAAATACCGGGGCATTCTGCACAGTATTTTTCGCCATCAGAAGAAGATGTCCTGACTTTTCGGACAGAGCCAGCTGTATCAGCCGCTTTTCCTGCGGCAGTTCCTGTACGGCATGCATGGCATTTTCCAGTACGTTTGACAGGATCGCACAGAACATCATTTCAGAGCAGGGAAGTTTCTCTCCAATGCTGACCTGTATCTCCCATCGGATCCTCTGCTCCTCAAACCGCATATTATAGATGGACAGTACGGAATTCACCATCTCATTTCTACAATAGGTCTTGATCACTGTATCATCATAAGTCTGGCTGACCTCATTCAGATATTCCAGCGCCTTGTCGGTCTCTCCCTGTTGGATCAGTGTTCGCAGCACCGACAGATGATGCCTCGTATCATGCCGTAAAATGGACATCTTTTTCTCGCTTTTTCTCGTATTGGTCATTTCTGTCTGGAATGAATTCAGCTGCATCCGGATCAGTTCATTGTACTGCTCTGCCTTGTTCTTCATCTCGTACTCCCGGAAATATACCAGTAAAAAGAGCAGATACGTCAGACACATGGCAAACCCAAGGAATTCCGGAACCGCCTTATTTCCCGTATACAGCAGACTGGAAAATTTCGTGGTGGCATAATCAAAAATATAATATACCATGGGCAGACTTCCGATAATAAGAAGTTCCCTGTCTGTCTTGGCAAACAGCATTGCTGTCGTCTGACAGACATACCTGCACAAAATGACAAAAACGCCAATGGTCACCAGGATTCTGCAGACATAATAACACCACTCCTGCCCTGTCACAAATAATGCGAAAAGTCCCATCCAGTTACTGCACTGACAACATAGATATGCCGTGAAAATAGAAATCAGGGAAGGAAGAATACGGAATTTATAATGCAAAACCAGTACAAATAACAATGGGGCATGCACGATCAGTGGATAAATCTGATCTACTGTTTCTGTTCCAAAGAGAAGTACACACAGAACATATAGAATTCCTGAAACAACCGCCAATGACAACAATTGCAATATATTTTTCTTATCCTGCTTCACTCCCAGAAAAAATGCCGACAGGAAGATTCCAAACAGCATTGTCGTTATATGATGTGTATATGTTAATATCTGTAGTACCATTTTCTTCTCTCTTTCGTATTCTTACCATACATTTTTTACGGTATAAACCATTTCTGTTATATGACCCACCCCGATATGCGAATAGAGGGTAGGATTGTGGGAGTGCGTAGCACGGAACAATCCCGTAGGCATCAAAGCCGGGGGCTTTTGACCTCGACTTTATTATATAAGACTCTCAACGAGAAATCAATTTGTGGATGATTTGACTTTTTGCGTCACAAATGTCAGCATGTCTCGCCTGAGGGATTCAGTAGCTTCTACGCCTTTCGCCGGCGTCTGGTATCACTGGGACTGACACCATAAGCATTGCGGTAGGTTCTGGAAAAATGCACCAATGACGCAAATCCGGTCTTCTGCGCGATCTCCTGGATCGCCAGAGAAGATTCCACCAGAAGTCTTCCGGCTCTGGTCAGCCGGACATTGGTAAGATATTCCAGAACGGTGGCTCCGGTCACCTCGCGGAAAATACGGCAAAAATAGTATTTACTTAAATGGATCTGGGATGCGATGGTCTCCAGATCTATTTTTTCCGCATAATGGGCATTGATATAGGCGATGGCATCCAGAATCTCCTGTCTGGGAGCTGCGGAGAGCTCCGGCATCTGTGTCCGCTCCTGCCTCGTATAGTAGTCTCTGCACAGTAGCAGCAGTTCCAGACAATAGTTTTGCTTTAATTTCTCGGCCACAGCATCGTGGCGGTTATAATATTTCCGCAGCCGTTCGAAGACCTCTACCAGTTCTCCGGACTGTTCCGTTGTCAGATGCAGAATATCATTCTGCAGAACCTCCAGGAACCGCTGCTTCTCCGCAGGTTTCAACATTCCATCCAGATAATCCGGTGCAAAATTCAAGACATACCGGGCATAGAAATCCGAGGACAGACTCTGCATATAATGCGTCTGGTAGGGTTTGATCAGGATAATGTCTCCCGGATTCAGCACATGACAGACACCATCCAGGAAGATGTATCGTATCCCCTTCACCACAAAAAAAAGTTCGTAAGTATCGTGATAATGATTGGTCTGCATATCATTTTTTTTGGTTGTCTCTATGTATTCCAGAAACAGATCGGAATAAGGGTCAAAAATCGTACGAAGCATAGTTTTCCTTTCCCGGAATCATTCCGGCAAGATTCATTCGATTGCTTTTTATTACCGCAAGATATGTTAAACAATCTTAAAAATAAAAGATTATAATGGGATTATATAATAAATCTTGTGCCATGTGAAGTATATTGGAAGGAGATAACTTATGGAGAAAAGACCTTTAGACTATGCAAAAGCATCCATGGATACCATGATGCGCAAATGGGAAGCCCCCAAGCTTCCGCCCGAAGGAAGATTCCATTATCATCAGGGAGTATTCCTGTCCGGAATGTACAAAAGCTATGAACTTTGCAAAGAGGAAAAATATTTTGATTACATCAAATCCTGGGTGGATGCCGTCATCACCGAAGACGGTGTGATCAAACAGGCTGATATGGGGCAGTTCGACGATATGCAGCCGGGTATTCTGTTATATCCCCTCTATCATTGTACCGGTGATGCCAGATATAAGAAAGCCCTGGACTCTCTGATGGCTGCCATTGATCGTTATCCCACCACTCCCGAGGGCGGCTATTTCCACAAGGCTGATCTGCCGGAAGAAATGTGGCTGGACGGTCTGTACATGGAAGGTCCGCTGCGCGCGCAGTATGGCGCAGAATTCCATCACCCCGAATATTTTGATGAGGTTATCTTCCAGGCTCTGACCATGCAGAAACATACCCGTGACCCCAAGACCGGTCTGCTGTATCATGCATGGTCTTATGACAGGAAAGTAGAATGGGCTGACAAAGAGACCGGCTGCTCCCCCGAATTCTGGGGCAGAGCCATGGGATGGGTGCCTGTAGCCCTCCTGGACGAACTGGATTTCATTCCCGCCGATCATCCGGACAGAGCAAAACTGGAAAAAATGGCAGTGGATCTGTTAAAGTCTCTGCTCGCATACCAGTCTGAAGACGGCAGATGGTATCAGGTAGTCAACCGGGGCGATGATCCTGCCAACTGGCTGGAGAATTCCTGCAGCTGCCTGTATGTTGCCGCCCTGTGCAAAGCGATCCGCAAAGGTCTGCTGGATGCATCTTATCTGGAATATGCCCACAAGGGTTATGAGGGTGTGATCCGCTCCCTGACCTGGGAAGGCGATGACCTCATTATCGGTAATGTCTGCATCGGAACCGGTGTCGGTAATTATGACCACTATATCCACCGTCCCGTATCCGCCAACGACCTGCACGGGGTCGGCGCCTTCCTGCTGATGTGTGAAGAGTGCGAACAGGTATTTTAATATCTTGTAACTATTCAGAGCCATGCAAAACCAGGCTTACAGATCCTCGCTGCCGGGATTCCGGCGGCGGGCAGATCTGCTTATATTATTACTTTTTACAGCTTTACTTTTACAAAATCATGTCCCATGGCAGGAAGCACCTTTTCGATCAGATCCGCCGTCCGCATGCGGAGGCTGGAGGTATTGATGCAGGGATGGCATCCGAAATATTCACTGTCCAGCACCTCTTCATCGATCAGCAGCTTCACCTGATGCTCCGTATCGTTCATCAGTCCCAACACACTGACAGAGCCGGGGGTGATATCCAGAAATTTCTCCATATATTCCGGCTTGGCAAAAGATAATCTCGCCGAACCGATCTGCGCCGACAGATCCTTGGTATGGAACACCTTGGTATCCGGGATCATCAACAGGTAAAATGCGGTCTCCTGACGATTGCACAGGAACAGATTCTTGCAGACCATAGCCTCCAGGATCTCATCCACTTCCTTGCAGTCCTCCATGGTCATGGCCGGAGCATGATCCACGCGGTCATATTCCACCCCGAGCCTGTCCAGCAGGTCATAGGTACGGATCTCTTTGTCCAGTCTGCCGGTCGTATCTGCAGGTCTTCCTTTTTGTAATTCCAATGCCATGTTCTTTCCCCTTTGCTGTTTAATATCCGATGGTGTCGTTTACGAGGATCACATGGATCCTGTCCGTATGTCTGGAATATCTCGTGATCAGGAACTGGCAGCAGATGGTATCCGGAGACTTACAGTCGAAGCATTTTCCGGTTTCTTTGCAGGGAGTCTTGATGTCGAATCTTTGGGCATTGATAGGTGCAGCCACGTTTCTCGCACGCTTCATGGCACTGTCTAAGTCTGCGCAGACCTTGTTCATGCCGACGATGAAGATTACTTTCCTCGGTCCCTGGGCTATGCAGGAGACACGGTTGGAATTGCCGTCGATATTGACCATGACCCCATCGCTGGTGATGGCGTTGGCACTGGAGAGGAAGATATCCGCATCGTATGCTGCCATCAGTCCTGCTCTGGCATCCATCTTAGAGCGGTCGATATAGTGGTAATTGCCTGCTTCCAGAGCGGAGATCAGTCCGATCTCTCCGGCGCTCATGCATCCGCCCATGGCAATGGTGCTTCCCTCCGGGATCAGCTCCAGTGCCTGCTTCAGCGCAGCTTCTTTATCCTCTGCGTAGTAGCCCGACATGTTGCGGGACTGTAATCCCTTGATGACTGTTTTTGCCAGTTGTTCATTTCTTTTTCTGATCATTTCGTTCATCTCTTTAACCCTCTTGTCTTTCCGTAGCATGCAAGCCTTCCGGTCCTTTAAACCTGTACTTCCGTACACTGTGCAGGCACAATTTGCGCGTGAAAAGTTTATACTGAAAAAATCCTTATTGATCCTATTTTATCACTTTTGTATCTCTCTGGAAATACTGATCCTGTTCTTACTCTATTTCCTCTATCCGTTGCTGTTGTTCTTTCTTTACCGTTAAATATTCTCTGGCATAGTGTACCTCTTCATCGGTCGTCAGAATGGCTTCCTGCCCCTGCGGCATGTCAATATCCGTTGCAGCAAGCAGGAGGGAATCCTCCTTCATCCAGCTTTCCAGCCCTGTGAAAAACTGCGGATCGTAATGCTCTGCGCCTTTCAGCTCATTATGATATCTGTCAAAAGAATAGTCCAATGGAGACAGTACATTATAATCATAATAACAGACACCCTGCCCCGACCAAAGGCTTGTCGTTACCAGATAATCGTAGCCATCCTTTTGTGTGAGGAATATCTGTACGTTCCCCGCATGGGCAATGGCGAATTCCTGCGACCACAGAGGAATGATTCCATATTGTCCATCTCCCAGATATTCGTAGGCCTCTACCGTTCCCCAGTTTCCGGCCTTATACAATGCTTCTGTAAGATTTTCGTTTTCTTCCTCCAGATAGACCTTCGTTACAATCTTTTCCTTGTAACCGTTATGGGTCAGATCATAATATCCGGTATAGACCTCTGTCATATTCTGTTCTTCCCCGTCTGCGTTCTCCACGTTCACGTCATAAGGGTTGGTCCTTACCGAAAAATCGCCCAGAGAAAATTTCCCATTCTCTTGCATTGACACCGGTGCCGTTACACGAAAGCTGGAATCATATAGCGGAATTGCTATCTGATACAGCTGTATACCCACCACTACGCTTGCAAAAGGGGTTCCTCCTCGGAAATCAAACCGGATCTGGTCTCCCAGAACGGTACCCATATAAGTATTTCCTTCATATTCCCGTAGCAGGGAATCCAGACTCAGATCTATACTTTCCTCAGGATCTGACTCCCCGTTTTTATCCAGGAAATCCACATGAAGTGTGTGAAACTTCTCGTCTAACGTATCCGCCGCAAGGATCCTGCTTTCAAAATCTTCAACCACATTTGTATATTCGGAGACCTTCGGAGTTCCTTTCTGTACATCTACATAATACAGTCCTTCCACATGGACACCGGTTCCTGTCCCCTGTATGGTAGAAATATAGTACTCCTTGTCGCCATCCCCATCATAATCTGCGGCCTCTACCGCAGGTGGTGCCGAATACATGTTTTGCCAGGGGATCTCCACCCGGTATTCCTCGTCGCCGTCATGAATCACCAGGCAATCTTCTGCACCGTTGCCCCAGACACTGACTGTCTCATCATAGGAGTATGACAGCACACCATACTCTCCTTCCGACAGTTCCCGGGCAGCATCCACCGAGACTTGATCTGCCAGGGTTTTCTCCTGATATAGTCCGGTCTGGCAGGTAAGTTTCTCCGGCTCAGGTTCCGTTGTCGTCTCCGGGATTGTCTGTGAGATGGCTGGAGTGGCTGTAGCGGTTTCCTGACTGATTCCTTCTGCCTGAGCAGATTCGGTATCAGAAATTTCCAAAGCGTCCCTACTGCTGCCGCAGCCTGTCAGAGAAAATGCCACGATCAATACCAGTAATCCGCTGCTTATTTTATTGTGAAGTTTTCTTTTGTGCATACGCCCTCCCCTATAGCCGGTAAATACATTTTCTATCTTTATCATATCTAACGAATCTGGCAAAGTAAACCCCAAAAAGTGCCGACACCATGCTTTTCGGTATCGGCACCTTTTCTTTTTAAAATGCTGAAAATCACTCTGAAGACATTGTAACACCTAAAGCCAGCTTTAGATCAAGAATTATTGTTTTACATATCTCTGATTTTTACTATTTGGCTTTTCCGGCAATGTCATTTTTACTAATCCCAACTCTATGGCAGGCTTGATATAATTTTTTCGAAATGTTTCCTTGGATTTCAGATGCAGTGCCTCCATGATCGCATTAGCGGTATAGGGAACATCGTACTCCATTACTTCCAGCATTCGTTTTACATATTCTGACATACTTTCATTTGTCTTATTTACCTGTAGGATAACTTCATCTAATGCCTGATCTATCATACTCAACATAAATTCTATAAAAACATCTGAATTTCCATTCACATGACATTGTGCTATTGCATCATAATATTCTGCCTGAAATCTTTCAATCTGGCTTTCCAACGGAATATATTCAAACACATTTCTCCACCGGTATAGCATTACCATATGCCATAATCTGGCCATTCTTCCATTTCCGTCTGCAAAAGGATGTATAAACACAAATTCATAATGAAAAACAGCTGACATAATAAGCGGATGTATTGTCCCTTCACTGTTTTTAACCCATGAGAATAAATCCTTCATCAGTTCATTTACCATATTTGGCGGCGGTGCCACAAAAATACACCTATCTCCTGAAAAGACACCCTCTTCCCCTTTTCTGAATACACCGGATTCACCTACTGTTCTATAGGTCATTATTCCATGGATTTTTTTCAGATCTGACATGCTTTTGGGATTTATTTCCGAGATTTTTTCATATGCAGCATATGCATTTTTCACCTCTTGTATTTCCTTTTGATCTCCCAATACAAGATGACCATTGATGACGTCTCTCACTTCAGCCAGAGACAAGGAATTTGCTTCTATTTTTAAGGAAGAATGAATGGATCGGATTCGATTGTTTTTCCTTAAATGCGGTCTTGCCTCCAATTCCCTATGACTGCTTATTTTACCTACTTTTTCAGATATAGAAGAAACAAGCTCCAACATTTTATTTGAGATCGTATATGGCGGTTCATATTTTCCCATTTATGTCACTCCATCTTGCTTATTATCTTGCTTACTATCTTACTCGTTTTGGATATCATTAGCAATCTTTTTATTTTTCGCTTAAACATTTTCTTTCTCCTTTCCGCATTTTTTTCAACATATCTTGTAGTAATCAAGAAAAACAGCTATTAAATAAAAATAAGTATTCATGTATAATTTATGATATACTATTTAAAATTATCATTCTGAGAGAAAGGAATTCCGACTATGGGAATCAGATTAGTCTGCAGTGACCTCGATGGTACACTTTTACAATATGGAAAAAAAGAATTGGAAGGCGAGATTTTTGACCAGATCCGGGCACTTCATGACCGGGGGATCCTGTTTTGCCCGGCGTCTGGAAGACAGTATACCAGTCTGCGGAAGCTGTTCGCTCCGGTGGCGGATTGCTGTATTTTCTTATGTGAAAACGGTGGCGTGATCTACAAGGACGAGCTGTGCATTGCGAAAAATCCCATGCCCCGTGCCCTGGCGGAAGAGATTGCAGAAGATCTGTGGAGCCGGAGTGACGGGCAGGGCGAAGTCATGCTCTCCGGACAGAATACGGCTTATCTGATGGAACGTGGGCTGGGAATGCTGGACAGAATAAAGTTTATTGGCAACAACTATCAGGTCATTCAGGATCCCTCCGAAATTCCGGAAGACATCGTAAAGGTCTCCGTATATCTCCATGAAGGCGTAGCGGCTTATGCTGACCGCTTCGTCCCCCGCTGGGAGCAGGCGAACTGTGCGGTGGCGGGACCTTACTGGATCGATACCACCCTTGCCAACAAAGGCATCGGTGTGCAATCCATTTGTAAAATTCTTGGCTTTGACCTCGCGGATGTCATGGCCTTCGGTGACAATTATAACGATGTATCCATGCTGGATATCGTGGGACATCCCTATATTATGGACGGAGCTGCCGGTCCGTTGAGAGAAAAATATCCTCAGCACACTCCCCGGCCCGAGGATGTACTGCGGAGCCTTCTCTAGTCCTGAGCATCCGCAGTATCCGCAATGATGCCCAGCTCTATTTTCATTTTCAAAATACGCAGGACCGATTCGTTGAGGCGTTCCTCGGTAATCTCACCGGTTTCGACCGCCTTGATGACTGCGGGTACCTGTACTTCAAAATCGGTGCAGCACAGCATATCGTTTCCTGCCTGTACCGCCCGGACGGCAATCTCCGCATCCCCGGCGAACTGCCGTACTCCTTCCATGACCAGATCATCGGTAATGATCACGCCGTCAAACCCTAATTCATTACGCAAAATATTATGTACCGGTAGAGAAATAGATGCCGGTACCTGATCATCCATGCAGGAGACAACATTGTGGGCTACCAGCACCATATCCGCCCCTGCGTCGATGCCTGCCTGAAACGGCAGAAAATCAGAATTTACAAACCTCTCTATGGGACGTTCATCATAAGCGATCCCTGTGTGCGTGTCCGAGTTATTGCCATATCCCGGGAAATGCTTTAATACACTTCCCATCTGTTCCTGCGACATGGTCTGCACGACGGTCCTCACATACTCCGTCGTCTGTTCCGCATCCTGCCCGAAACTGCGGGCATAAATAAAATCCTGCGGATCCTGTGATACATCGCATACCGGAGCAAAATTCAGATTAATTCCCAGGCTCTGCAGTAATTGACATTTTTCCTGTGTGTCGCTCCGAATAAGATCCCATCCGCCCTGCGCATACAGTTCCTGAGGAGAGGCAAAAGGCGTTTCCCGCAAGTTCGCATTTTTGCTGACACGGTTTACCGTACCGCCTTCCTCATCCACACCAATCAGCAGGGGCACTTTTGCAGCATTCTGATAGCTTTGAATGGCTGCTGTTACTTCCTCTTTTGTTTTCCCGGTAAAATCCCGGGCAAATAAGATATATCCGCCGAGATGATACTGCGTCACTTTGGATGCTGCATCCGTCTCCGGGCACCGGGCGATGAACATCTGTCCGACTTTTTCCTCTAAGGTCATTCCTGCCAGGAGTTCTTCTGCCCTCTGCTCTACAGGATCTTCCGTTTCCACCGGTTCGCTTTCTTCTGTCTCCGGCAATTCCGTAGGATCTGCACTGTTCTCCGCACCGTTGCCGCTCACATCAGAATCCGATACACTCTGTTCCGACATAGGCTCCGGCTGAACTTCCGGTATTATTTCCTGTGCAGACTCCTCTGTACTTCTTAAATTCCACAACAAAAAAACCAGAATTCCAACACATATGACAGATAAAACGATCACTGCGATATTCCGTACCTTTTTCATTTCGCATTTCTCCATAACCATATTATTAAGATGCCAGGGTCAAAAGGTCTAAGCCCACATGAGCTTGCTCATAAGTGGGTGAAAGACCTTATGACCCGCCCCGATATGAGCATAAAAGTGGGATGATAATCCCACGATATGCGAATAGAGGGGCGGATTGTGAGAGTGCGTAGCACGGAACAATCCGTAGGCATCAAAGTCAGGGTCAAACGGCCCCGGTCTTCGGCTGATACTTCATACTCGATACATTATATACGGTAATAAACGCCTTGGGGTCCAGTTCATTGATGAATTTCATTAATTTCTGGTACTCACTTTTGTCCACAATGGTGATGATCTCGTTGTGTTTTTCAAAATGATAGGCACCGATGGCTTCATAGATCGTGGCACCGCTGTGCAGATCTCTTGTAATAAACTGGCGCAGTTCTTCCTCTTTCTTCGTAATAATGCAGACACGTCGCTTGATATTATTGTCAAAAATAAAATGATCCAGAATGATTCCGTTGAAATAGGTACCCAGGATACTCAGCACCACCGTTTTCTTATCATATACCAGTGCTGCGGACAGTGCCACACACATACCGGAGAGAGACATAGCCTTACCCAGTTCCATATGGAGATATTTATTCATGATCTTCGCCACAATATCCAGTCCTCCGGAAGATGCATTCCGGTTGAACAGAATGCTGAGTCCCACGCTGACCACCAGAATATAGCACAGTACATCCAGTTCCTGACTGTCCGTCAGTGATCCAAAGTTCGGAAACAGGAACTCAAAAATCCCTAAGAATACCGGCAGCATCACACTGGTATACACTGTCTTGACCCCGAACTCTTTCCCACAGGTGGCAAAGCCAATGAGCAGAAGCACCACATTCAGGATCATCGTAATGACCGATAGCGGAAGTGGTATAAAATTAGACAGCACGATGCCGAGACCGGAAATACTGCTGACCGACGCGTGACTTGGCACCAGGAAAAAGTAGACTGCTGCCGCGATGATGGCCACCGCCACAGTCAGGATCCCTGTCTCCTTCATTATTTCTGCATAATTTATTTTTTTCTTCATAATAACATTTTCTCCAACGATATATTTTAATTTGTTTCTATACTCTTCTCATCTTATTATTCTTAGAGTACTATTACAGCGGCATCAAGTCCCTCTATTTTTCCATCAAAGGGATTCTCTCTAAGTAAATCATATTTTTGCGCATACTCATTAAACATTCTTGCGCTGCTGCTGCAGTTGAAGATCAAAGCGAGTGTCTCTTCTCCATTTTTTCTGGTCAGGACGATCGTCTCTTCCTCGTCCCTTGCAGCTAGTTCCATCGGTTCACCCTCTACGATACATGCATGGTTTTTTCGCACCTTCAGCAGCTGCTTATACCATTCAAACATCTCTTTATCCTGGTATTCTTCATCCCAGTACATGCCACGTCTGCAATCCGGATCATTTGCTCCGGGCATCGCGAATTCATCTCCGTAATAAATCATGGGCATTCCCGGTAATAACAATTGAAAAGCTGCAGCCAAATGCTGCTTTTTCTTATTATCATCACATAGATGTAGAAATCTTGCTGTATCATGGCTGTCGATCAGATTCCACATTAGAGGATAGCATTTTTTGTTTAAGCGCCCCTTCAAATATCCAAGATTCTGTATAAACTGGCTGACATTGATTTTTTCATCTGCAAGCAGATCTATGAGATTCAGGTAAAATGGATAATTCATGACCGTATCCCATTCATCTCCCTCAAGAAAATCTCCTGCATAATGCCAGATTTCTCCAATGATCAGCAGATCCTTTTTTACTGCCTTAACAGCCTTTCTAAATCGCTTCCAGAAGAAATGACTGATTTCGTCACCTACATCCATTCTCCATCCATCGATATCGCATTCCTTAATCCAATAACATGCAACATCTGTAACGAATTTTTCCACCTCCGGATTTTTCAGATTTAACTTTGGCATTCCATCATAATAACCAAAACATTTGAAGTTAGGAGTTTCTCCTTTTTCACCCTTCAGTGGAAATCTCTCGATAAAATACCAGTCCAGATATCTGGATTCAGACTGTAGACAAAGCTCCTTCCTGTGAGGGAGCTTTTCTTGTGTCATGACT
>ENA-ORMR01000206-ORMR01000206.1-human-gut-metagenome-genome-assembly--contig:-NODE-206-length-67352-cov-42.697743_pt1 | contig 67352 bp, 82 predicted proteins | sample MGYA00242107_ERZ509003 | MGnify/ENA primary metagenome ERZ509003 (study PRJEB26280, sample SAMEA2338699) | human gut metagenome | biome: human gut; feature: human-associated habitat; material: faeces...
ATTAGTGGCTCAAATATTGGTTCCCACTTGGCTCAAATATTCGTTGACATTCACAAGCATCTCGCCGACAGATGCAAGGACGATCTGTGCTTTGTTCTTTGCATTGATTATCCAATTGAGGACACGAGTGAATACATTCTCTTTTTCGCTTCTGCCGCCGTTTGACTGTTCTTGTGCACCGAATAGAGACTTCATAAATGTTGAAATCTTTTCAGTGCATTTCTTTACGATACGGCTGATATTCTCGAATGCAGTTTTGATTTTGTTGAAGATTTTCACGCCAATATCGGACTGTGTGATGAACTCAACAAACTGCATACCGAGGTCACGAACGCCGGCAATTGCGCTTTTGATAAAATCTGAAATCCCTGATAAAGTATCTTTGATTTTGTCGATAAAGCCGCTGTCTTTCGCAACTTTCTTGAGCTTAGCAAGTAAATTGGCGATACCTCCGAGTATTTCAGAGAGGCGCACACCTATAGCTTTTGCAACGTCAAGGAGCTGGCTGAAGATTTCTTTAATGGTTCCGTTTCCGAGAATAAAATCCTTTATGCTGACAAGCACATCGCCGACATTGGCATACAGGTCAAGAAGCGACCCCATCCCATTCGGAACAAGCGTAGAAAATAATGCGGAGACAATTTCGCCGATGCCCGATAACACCGCTCTTACGATTTCAAGTGGAGCGGCCATCCCTTCAAAAATCCGTCTAACTTTTTCAAGGTTATCCGTATTAGAGAAAAAATCTTTGAGCTTACCAGCAAACTCTCCAATTTTTGTAGAAATATCAACGAGTGTATCGGAAGTGATTTTTGGCAGAACAGAATCGAATACATTTTTTGCAACACTTCCGATTTTTTCGATAGCTTCTGCCATGTCCCAGAACGCTTTGATGATTTTATCCCGGCCGCCACCGTCTTTCCATCCCTGAAGAATGGCATTTCGTGCATCAGAGGACTTCTGAATCAAGCCACCGAAATAGTCGCTTACCTTGGTAAGCAGTTCTTTCGCTTCCGCAAAGTCGCCAACAATAATTTGCCAAGACTGTGTCCAGCCGGACTGCGCTGATTCCTTCAAGGTGTCCATCAACTGACGAACAGTCTTGACCTTTGTTGCGGCTTCGGTCGCATCTTCACCCATTTTGATAATTTGGGCGACTTGGTCTTCCGTGAAACCCATCGCGATTAGCTCAGCTTTGTTAGCTTCTGTGTAAACACCGCTGAACTGTTTCAGGGTATTCAGAAGGACATCCTTGCTAAGCCAGCCTTCGCTGAGACTTTCGCGGAAACTGCCTTCGTCGATAAGTTCCTGAACGGTCTTCTTGACTTTTTTCTTCGTCGTTTTCCCGTTCTTGCCGATTTCTGTTACGGTCTTTTCAACGGTGACACCCATTGCGGACGCGGTGGCAACAAGTGCATCTTGGAACATCTTGCCGCCCATGCCTGCATTGACAACCGAGTTCCAGTCCTGCGCTTTGACAACCCCAGACGACATAGCCTGTGAGAGCTGATACATGGCTGTGCTGGCCTGCTGACTTGTCGAGCCTGATACAGCCGCCAGATTTGCGATACCCTGAATAGCATCGGTTGAGTCTTGTAGTCCGACACCTGCCGCTGTGAACGTGCCAATATTACGGGTCATCTCCGTAAAATTGTAGATTGTTTTGTCGGCGTATGTATTCAGTGTGCTCAGCGCACTATTGACTTTCTCCAGACGTTCTACGTCGTCTTCAATTTCCCATGACGTGTTGGACATAATCGTCTGGGTTGCGTCAATCTGGGTCTGATATTCGTCAAAACCGGAAGCGATGGGGTCGGTGGCGAAAGATTTTACAAAACCTTTTATATAATGTTTTGCCGTTCGTATCCAAGACCGGATTTGGTCATCAATGGCGATCCCAGTTATGCTGAAATGTTTTGCGATTTTGTCAATGTTGTTGTAGAGACCTTCAAAAGAAACTGAAGAAGCGGCTCGCTCCAACCCGTCGAATGAGTTTTTTGTCGATGATTCCTTAATCTTATTGTCAAGTTTCTTTAGTGAATCTATGGTTGTGTCTATTCCTTTTTCAAATTGTTTGTTGTCAAAGGACATTTCAACAATTCGATTGTCAATTGTATTCATTTGGATGCCACCTCCTCCCATGCGCGTGCCGCGAGTTTCTCAAAAATAGGTGCGAGAGCTGGGTTAATATAATCTATCCCACTAACGTAGCCACCTGTACCGGTCCCATGTCCATACTGAAGGACAATGGCAATATTAACACCTTTGTTTACGTTTGAATTATTCCAAGTAATAGTGGTGCTATTCTCATCTTCTGTTATCGTATAGAACCACGAAGAGGCGGTTTTTCCGGTTGCTTTTGGCGTGGCCGATTTGAGCGCATTTACACCGAGTTGCCCATATATATCAAGCAACTTCCTATCACGCCACTCTCTGGCTTTTTTGAGAAAGCGATATGTTTTATTGAAATTACCTTTTGAGCGAAGTTTAATCATATCTTCACTCCATTTTGAATTTTTAGCCTGTGCTATTTAACATCTTTCGCCGCTGCTGATTCAGCATATTATTCCGGGCGTATAAGTCACGCCGATTCGCTTTCTTGGGCGGCTCGTTTTTGATGGAGCAGACTCGAACCAACATGATTAGCCGATTGAGGTTCCATTTTTCGCATTCAAACGGAATATTTAGAGAAACCATCCAATAATAAATAATCTCTGATGTGACGATTTCTCTGCTTCGGCTTTTTCGAGTCTCTTTGATAGTTGTGGCGGTTGCCGGGTCGTCAATATAGTTGTTTACCGCCTCAAAGTTTTCTTTCGTTAATCCGAGATATACCATCGGGTCAACATTTGGAGTGATTGTCATGCAACGAATGTAGTCAATACATTGCTCTTGTGTTTTTTCTTTCTCTGTCAGGAATGGCACATGCCACTTAGCTTCCCATTTGGATAGAGAAAGAAGAGAATGCTCCAATCGCAATGTAGTTTTCCGAATACTGATGAATTCGCCTGTTGAATCATTAAAAAGTTCGTTTTCAGGAATTGTAATCTGAAGCATTCTCGTTCTCACTTCTTTATGTTAATTAGTGGCAGACTGAAGAAGAGCCAGCTTGGGATCGTTTGCAGCCGCCTTTGCTGCTTCGGTTGCGATATCCTTCGGCACAATGCCGTTGATAAACTGCGCCGCCGCATTGCCGTCGGTCATCATTTCCACGAACAGCGCGTCGTAAGCTGCGCTCTGCTCGAATTCACGCTTCTTCGTTTCGCTCTTCTCAAAACGCTTGCCATCCAGACTCTTTTCACCATACGAATCGAGGATAAGCCGCTTAATAATTTCCAACATCTTCGGAATATTCATCTTAGACGAGATACTCTCCAACAGTTCTACCAACCCGCCGTCGTATTCCATGTTCATTGCCATGATTTCAGACTTGGTCAGATTGAAGAGATAGTCTTCTTCGCGCGCATTCCCGTTAAAATCCTCATACTTGATATGCTTCTTAAGCATGTGTTTGTTCTCCTTTTCAATTCATTTATGATGCCGTGTCCCCGCCAACTACGGCAATCCCATGTTTTATAAAACACTCGCCAATAAGGTTAATTACTTGCCAGTCGGACTCTTGCTGGTCAGAATCTTGATGATTTCATCCGGCATCGGGAGCTTCGGTTCATCGGTTTCGGTACCATACAGCAGGTCTTCAATCTGTTTCAGCTTCGCGGCGTCAACCGTACGACTGTCAAGCTCAAACGTTGCGGTCGGCTTATGACCAGTCACCGCCACGGGCAGCGTGTCGATTTCCCAAGACATAGTCGCGGCATCGGGCGAGTCGTTGATGGTAGAGTGGTCTTTACCAGACGGCTTCGCAGATGCACCATAGACGATGTGCAGTCGATATGCACTGGGCTCGGAATCGTCAGCGTCACTGCCAATCTTGGTTACAAATGCAAAGCCAAACCGCTTGCGACCCTGCTGGCCGAGGTAAGCACCGGGTACAATTTCTGCACTGCCATCGCAGACCGCAAACTCATTGGGATAAGTGAACGCTTCAATAGTGGCTTCATAGCGCTCAGTGCTGCGGAAACTGGCATAAAGAATGTCGTCCGCCCACAAGTCCTGTGCTTCACCGCCAGTAGGGTTTTCATTCACAGCAGTGAGACCATACCACGGAACACCAGCACCGTAGCCTTCGCTATCTTTAACGAACAGCACACCCTTGGACACGCCAAGTTCATAAAATTTCTGCCCTTCGACATCCCAGTTAATACGGGCCATAAAAAATCCTCCTTAGTTTTGGAAATAAAGTGTATAAACAAAGTGATAGAGACCATCATAAATAAAATTGCGGTCGTGATTGCACATTGGCAGTTTGGCAACCGCAAGAGGAATCTGACTATCAGGGTCTCGGTCAATGACGGTGACTGTATATCGCCTCATCATCGAATAGATACGATTATCGGCGTAACGTGTCGTTGTTCCGTCCCACTCATAGATGATGCACGGATAACTCAGCTTCAAGTTTTCCGGCGGCTGATAATAAACGTGATTCTCTGCCTCTTTGACGATGCCGTGATACGCGGCAGAGGCTAAAGCAAGGCAGAGTTTTTCATTCAATTCATACCGTTTCACCATTGTAGATTCCTCCGATAGTCAGAATCGCACGGGGATGCTGTATTTCAACTGATTCAATCGACCAGCATACCCCCATCCAGCGAACATAACGAATGGCAAAGAAGTGGTTCGTCAGGTAGTCATCCATCACGACGCTAATTGTATTGTTCAGCGAGACATCTGTGTTAATCTTCCCGCCGTTATCATATCGACGAGCATTTTTAATGACATCCCCATAGTAGACATGCTCGGCTACTTGCTCTCGATGCACACCGGGTGCTGTCTGAACTGCTTCTGCAAACCCGATTTCCCCACAAAACTTTGCCATTTTGATTTTCTCCTTTACGCTTCCGTCTTGGACGAGAGGGTCCCAAGAACGGCAGTCGTGGCGGTAGAAGTATCGGTTTTCACATAAGTGACAACAACTTCATTGCTCACGACATTCATAGAGACCGGCTTGTAAATGACATCCTGAATGCTGATGAAGCTCCCCTTGAAAAAGAGGTTCTTCAGCATCGGAGCGCTCATATAATGTTTATGCTCATCGTCACAGTACGCATAGCCATCAGTGCCGTTCCCGTAAACAAAAGTGCCGATGACATTCTTGTCTTCAGCACGCGCAAACACCTTGTCCATTCAGTACCTCCTTACGCGACAACCAGCGAGTAAACGATGGCAGAGTACGGCTTCGTCAGTGCACCAGAGCAGCGGGTCTCCATCAAGAACTTCTGCTGATTGTAGTCGATGTCAAAGTCGTCGAACATATTCACACTGCCGCCCTTGTCCGCGCCAACGTTGTAGTCGTTCATGTTGACCAAAATCGCCAACATATCGTTGCCGTCCTTCGCTTTAACGCCCTCCATCACCGGAACAGTGACGATTTCCTTCACGCGGAGCTTCTTGCAGAGCTGGTTGACATCTTCATAAATGTCGCGACCAGTCGTGTCGGTCAGAAGCAGGCAGGTAGTGAGCATATCTTCCGTGGTGTACAGCGTGGGATTGCCCGAACCCTTGTATTCCTTCCGGGAGCGAATAACAGCCTTGATAAACGCCTTAGCCTTATCATCGTCCGTTGCGTTAGAAGTAACATTAACCGCCTTCTGAATTGTGAACAGCGCTTCATCTTTTGCAACGGGGCGAATGTTCTGTTCATTAATCTTGTCGTCATCGGAAGTCGAACGACCATCGCCAAGCAGATATGCACGCGCCAGTTCCTCATCCAGCATCATTCGCATTTCCGTCTTCAGCCAGCTGACAACGTTAAAGTCAGTAATATCATCCCAGTCGTCCTTATCAATCTTCTGCTTCTTGTAGACGGTCGTGGGGGTCGTCGTTCGCTTAAGCAGACTGAAGACTTCGTCCTTCTTCAGGTTACCCTTAATGTAACCTTTCGCACGCGCTTGGTCTTCCGTGATGTTCGCGAACATGCTCTTGATTCGGCTGAACGGGCTGTGATGAACACCGCTCATAACCTTGCTCACCCAGCCAGTGTCGCGCTTGATGAATTCGGGCGTTTCGTTCAAATTGTGGGCTTCCGGGAACAGATACTCGATGTTCTCGATGCCGTATTCGTCCGCGTGCTGAAGGTAACTTTCCTTCATCGTTCCGAATCGCTTCGTGTCCTTGATAATGGCGTTCATTGCATCATGGGAGAGCGTGCCGCCATTCGTTTCATCCGTGGTCTGGTCGAAGACATTGTGCTTCACCGTGTTTTCCTCCTTGTTGTTCGTATCCTTATTTTCGTCATCCTCGCCATCCGCTTTTTCTTCGTTCATTGCTTTGGCAAGCATGAAATAGAAAACCTTTTTCTGTTTCTCAGTCAGCGAATTAAACACATCGCCGACGGTTTCGTCGTCGTCCTTAGTATCGTCAGGCTGTTTTTCAGCCGATTCGGTCTGGGTGTCGCTGTGGCTCAGCGAGGTAAGCGGTTCGCCCATATAAATCCGGATGCCGTCTTCTTCCTCATCGTCGCTATGTGCGAAAACATCCTCGATATATGCCTTGGGGTTAGCCCCGGCAAGGACAAGACTGACTTCACGAATGTTGCCATGAAGAACGTTGCTGCCCTGTTCCTTCAGCTGATTGGCGAAGATGGAAAGCGAGCTAACATCGCCGTGTTCCACCAACTCCTTTGCCGTATTGCCGGATTCAGTGCCATTGAAGCGACAATACGCATATACACCCTCCGGACGGTTTTCCAGCAGTGCCTGCCCCAGAACGCAGTCTGGGTTATCGTGCTGATGATTCCAGACCAGAGGGACGATTGCCCCATTGTTGCCCTGAAAAGCGTTTTGCAGGATGACGCGACCGTCAGAACATTTCACATTGTTCCGTGTCGCCCATCCTGCAAAATCGTAATTACTCGTATCCATTTTGATTTTCTCCTTCAGTCGGCTGGAATGCAGGAACGGTGTCTTGTTCCTCATTCGAGCCTTTAATGTTTGAATTCTTCAGTTTGTCGGCATTCGGGTCGTCAGCAGGTTTCCAGCCGATAATTTGCCGGATTTCATTTGCCGTTGCGATCTCATTGCGTGTCAGCTTATCCGAAATTTCAGCAATTTGTGTGACCGGCGTCAACTTGAACGTATTGCGGAAGTACATTAGTCGTTGACCTTGCGAGATGGCGGTTTTCGTAAGAAAAGTACGCTGCATTGCCTCAACAATGGCAGTCAGAATCGGCTCGACCGTTCGATTGTAGTAATTCAGCATAACTTTTTCGTCCGCTGTTCCATCCATGATGCTCTGCGTCATGTTGAGCTGACTATATAGCATGTTCGTCAGATAGTCGATTTGCTCCAGCATGTTATTTTCAATAGGTCGATTCAACTGCGTAATCTTTTCGGTCTGGTCGAGCCATGCAATACCGTACTTGGAATTACGGAGTTGTCCTTCCAACTCAGCTTTTCGCTTTTCAGCCTGTTCATGCCGGAGGGTATCACGAGTAGAATAGGGGAGATGAATAATCATGTCCAGTTTCCCAGAACTGGTCTGCTCATCAATAGCATCGAGCATATTCAGTTTCCTAATCAATCGCTGAGCAATCGCATTAGGTTCATTCATCACCGCATAGAATGGATTCTCAACAACGGCGACATATGATTTTGGCAGAACGATTTCTTCCTGCTGACCGGTTTCTTCATTGTAGAGCTTTACGCGCACATGTTTGGGATACCACTCTACAATTTTTCCGACCCGCATCGAGTTGATAGAATAAGTTGATACATGTTCTGCATCAAGTCTCTCGTTCACCTCGGTGGGTACAATAGCGATACAACCCTCGTCAAGCATGGAAGCTGCAATGTCGAGACGAAAAGAAAATCCGGTCTGGTCAATGTTGGCACTCTGTGTCAAGCACTGATTCAAACCGGATTTCACCGTGTCGAGAAATCTCCCGTTGCTATCTACTTTTACATGCTGAATCGAGATTGCCGCTACATCCATCGCAATCCGGTTGTTAATCGAGGTTACAATGGAACGCTCTACACCTCGCGTGAAACCATGCCAATCTGGTCGGTAACTGCTCCCGTAGCCTAAATCAACATAGGTCGGTGAGCGATTTCGGAACACGTCCCAAGCGTGTTTCAGATTATCTAAGACTCCCATTTTGAATTCTCCTTAGTCCACGTCATACGTTTCGCAATAGCTTGCTTCTCGATTCGCTGTACGCTGATAGGTATCAATGTAAACAGCGTGCTTATCTCCGTCATAGGTGATTTCGTAATATGGGGAATTTGGAACCGGTGTCGAGGCAAGCGCCTTATTATTCTGCAGCACTTTGGAGAGCCAGACAATGTATACGTCATCTGGGGTGATTCGATTGCTCCCAAATCGTTCGTTCATGTCGTCAGCAACGCACTGTTTAACCAAATCAATAAATTTGTTGCTATCCATTCGTATGTCTCCTGTGTCTTATAGACTGAAGAGGACCGGACATCAATCAGTACATGTCTTCTTTTCGTTCCAGCTTCATACTCTTACTTGGTTCAATTAAAATCAAAGGATAATCATAGTATCCACCAGCCCAATCTTCGGCATCGACAAAAGCATCATATTTTTCATTTGAGTATTTCTTGCTAATTTCATCCATATGAGCACTCATCGTATTCTTGAAGAAATTAGTAACCGCAGAAGATGTTTTCTCTACATAGTCGACCGCTTCCCTCTGAGCTTTTGGCCGCTTTCCAAATCCCAAGTTCCTCGCGTAATCTGAATATTTTCGGACATAATCGTACATTTCTCGCATTGTTGCATCGCCGTAAGCGTCGATTAAATCTTTAGCCACTTTTTCGCCACTCGCAACTCGGATGTCCTTTTTTGCGCTGTATATAAACGAAGATACTGGTTCGTCCGTTATAACACGACGAATACCTTCGTCATACTCTTCTTCGTATCGGCGTTCGTCTTCTGTAGTCAAGGAAACACGCTTGTTCCGGGAATCGAGTGCCTCGTTAGAATTAGCATACCTACTGATGCGACTTCCCTTTTTTAATAACGTCTGTGTCCGCATCAATGTTAGAAATTCCTGCACGTCGGCGACCTTCATTGCGCCACGACTCCGCATCGGACGGACCGATTTTAGAAAGAGCCTCTCCATAACGTTTCTTCCCCGCAGGCGTTAGCGTGCCGTCTGGATTCTGGTATCGTCGAATTCCCCAGCGCATACCGCGAATCCCCCAGTGATAAAATTCGCTCAAGGTTCATCACCCACAGAAATCACGACGGTCCCCTGTCCGAAGCAGGGCATCATGAGAATTTCATCATGCTCTTGAATGAGCGTACACATAAAGAGTGTTCCGGTGTAATGCGGATTATACGCAAGAATTACCCGATGACTGCCGATAGACGGTAAATCTACTGTAGCGATTTCATCCGCTGATACGAATAGACGTAAATTTGTTTTTTGCGTTGGTCTGTTGTTTAGATATTCAGCAACTTTCTGCTGAATTTTCTTTTTATAATCATTCATGATACATTACCTCAATCAAACGACTCCCGGTGATGTTTGTATGCCACATAAGCATCCAAAAGGGCAGAAATGGCATCAATCTTCTGGTCATGGCGCTGTTTATAGAGCTTTCGGTTTCCGTTCGTGTCAGTCAATACAACACAGTTTCCCATGGTGAACTTGATGATTTCCTCGTCAAAGTAAAGCAATTGAGATTCGGCCATCTTCTTTAGCTCGCCAAGCGGAACGGATTCAGTTCTCGAACCCTGCTGGACGGACTCGTTTCCGTAAGACCCAAAATCCATTTCCCATTGTGCGACGAACTCTTTTGCATTCCAAGGGTCATAGCCAAACGCGCGAATGTCATAGTGTTTTTCGTTGATGAACTGGTAGAGGTCAGCATATACCTTCAGCAAGTCAAGTACAGTGCCATCCATAACAACCATTGTTCCTTCGCAGATGAACAGGTCATATTTTTCACGCAGACTTCTTGGAAGCTGCTGATACGTTAGCTCCGATATATAACTTCGGTTCTTGATTCCAAAACATCCATTATTTAACGGAAATAGAAATGTGAACGAGCAGAAGTCGTCACCTCTCGACAGGTCAGCACCCATTGCACATTGCATCTTCCAGTATTCACGTTTTCGCTGAGGGAGGGTCTCTTCATAGGTGAAGAAATAAGTGTAGCCTTCCATCGGAATCCCGAATCGTTTTGCAAGGATATCATTTCTCGCCGACGGCACATTCTCTGCACGCTCAACATCTCGCTGATATGCTTCGTAGCTGATGGTTTTGCCGATATTCGGGTTCGCCTTTAACCACATGTTTGGGTCAGCAACTTCATCCACAGAGTCCAACGCATACCACCAAATGGAGACATTCGGAGCGAAGAAATCACCTTTTAAGATTTTCTTAAGTTCCATTTTGATGTCGTCACCGCACCCGTTTCGGACAGTGCCTTCGGAACTCACAGCAAGGATAATGTAGTCGTCGACTTTGGAAGCACCCTGCTCAATCGCGCCAATAGGGTCTTCTCGCATATCGCCAGACAGCCATTCGTCTACAGAGGCAACCGCTACTCGCATACCCTGCAAGCGGTCAATGGACATCGGTCGTACTTCCAGAAGAGAGTTCGTGAGAAAATTCTGTATGCCCTTTTTTGTAGATGCCAGTTTCAATCGCTTTGCTCGTGAACCGGTGGTATTTTGCAATGACCCTTCTGTCAAAAACTTAAACAGTGGGCCTCTTGCGCGGGCGATTGCTGTTTTATAGGGCGCCATCACTTCCTCAGCTTGCCGCATTGTCGGCGCTGTCGTCATTTGGTACGTCGTAGAAGTATCAACATTCTCGACATAAGCATGAACGCATGTTTCAAACAGAGATTTTGCAGCGCCACGCCCAACGATGAGAAAGAGCTTGTTAATGAGTCGCTTCTTCCGTCGCTTCCGTACATAATGTCCGCCGTAATCATCCGGAACGAATTCTGTAATTTCCTCCAATGTGAACCAGCACAGCAGCGCTTCTGCCCATAGCTTGAAAGTGTCGAGCAGATGCAGATCTGAGCCGTCCACCAGAGTCATCTCGTTTTCGCAGAAAGCAATAAATCCCTCAACCGGCGCGGGGTCATAGTATACACCGGGATTCGCGATGAGCGCATCAATCCGATTCATCTCCATTGAGATGTTTTGGTTTACTGGAATTTCCCCTCGCAGTACGGCATCACGAAACATGCCGTAATACTTTGGTACTGCGGTGTTCGACAATGCCATATATTAAACCTCTTATCTGAATAGCTATTCAGTTGGTGCATTCCGCTGATTGCGGTTTCGACGCCTGCTGCTTTGATTTCCACTATCGCCCCCGCCAGTGCTATTTTCAGATGCGGAATTGGAACTCGACGATGAGTTGCTCCTATTCGCATCGGAAGAAGTCGAGGAGCTGTTGTCTGCGGAATTCTGCTGGTTATTATTGGAATTATTTCCCGGCTTATCTTTAGGATTAAGATTTGCGAACAAATTATCGAACCGCTTTCTAATGGGTCCTTGCACAAGTGCGTCTACCGCAGTATCACCGCTCTTAGCAAGTAGTTTTTTTACCAATTTTCTTCCGACACCTGTATTAGCTTCAGCACGCTCATTCATCAGGTCTCGATAACGCTTCTCCATTTGTAGGCGGTTGACTACGGTTTTAAGCTCTTCATCGGTCATGGTTTCAGGATTTTTCATCTTGTGGCGTTCGGATACCTTCTCGGCAACGGAGGATACACCTTTTTTTACTTTTTTGGATACAACAGAAAATATTTTTTTTGCTTTTATGGTTACAGTTTTTACAGCACTATTATTTTTGTTTCCTTTACCCTTCCCGTATCTCTGTTTTCCAAGTGGAGTTAGACTACCGTCTTTATTCTGATATAGCCGCACACCCCAATGCATACCGGGCTTGCCATAATGGACAATTACATGTTTGGATCCGTCCATATTACCCTCCCTTCTGTAAAAATGAGCACAAAAAAAGACGAGCATTATACTCGTCTGAAGATATTGTCTAAGAATTACTTTCAGAAACCGCGCTCTCGGAATTAACTTGTAATCTCCATTCGTATTCCCGCAATGTGCGTTCAAGACTCTCTGTAACAACAGAGGAGCCGCTTGGGTCGAATACCATTTTGACTCTTAGGTAAACGTAGCTTCTGATAGAAGATAGTTGTATCGGGGAATTTCCGATAAATTGTTCCCATGTCTCTGTGGAACCGCTGATTTGAAATCCGTTTGTAGGACCGATGCCTAATTGATGCAGAATCATGAAAGTGGAGTTGATATGAATGATGATGTCTGTATCAAAGGCTTCGTTCTGGATGCCAAGAAGTTTCTTGATAGAATCAAGAATGCTGTTATCATTCATCGTAATTCTCCAACTGATTATTAAGTGGTCTACCACAACTCTTGCTGCCTTCGGTGCACTTTCCTCTGATACAGGACGGCCCAGCATCTTCAAACAATGCAGGACACTCTTGGTTGCAGACTGCCCACATAAACGTTGCCAGTTCTCTGATTTCCCATTGAGCTCGGCGGCACATTCTCAGATTGAAGAAATGGCGAAGTTCACGAGCGTTCATCGTGACGAGCATGGAAGTTTCGCAGGCATTCGGAAGGACAAATCTTGCATCTTCATTAGCCTTTTCACCGGAACCCAGTTTCTCAGTCCATCCCCGATACCATTTGTTCATCTGCTCCATCTGGGCATGGTACTCGGCAATAGCATCCTCCCCAAGTTTTTTAATAGCCGGGGGAATGACGTAGTTGAACCCCTTATCATAATTCACATACCGCTGACTCCGTACACTGAAACTTGCCATACGATGGCGCGTGATTTGGGCAAGAAGTGCCCGCGACACGCCACTAATGGCGAACGTAAAAGAAACGTGCTCCAATACAGACTCATGACCGGATTCGATAATCCGGCGAATCATTGCAGAGTTATCTTTATCAATCACCCCTTGAATCATGTCATCAAGGTCTGCATCGGAGTAGCACATTTTTCCGCCAAGGGCAACGGCAGCATCACATAAGGGAGTGTACTGAACAAGCCTGACATTCATTGCTGTCTCATACATTATCTACAACCTCCATTACTTTTATTTTCGCCAAGGGCACATGTCATTCGGTTTTCGTTCCGCAAAGGGGAGTACCAGCAAATCAGCATCCCCATAGTGAATAGCCTTATGAGTTTCGCTCGATACACAAATGACGTTCTCTTCATCAAATAGTCGACCGCTCTGGTGCAAAATATCGTTGACACAAATCGGTTCGATGTGGTGGATAGTTGCTCTGGTATTTATCTCATAGCCGTCTACGCCCATATCGCACCCGTTGTCCCGTATGATAATCTTATCCCGAAAACGTCGCCATTCCTGAGACGTGTAAAAGATTTGGTTCAAATATCTATTGTGTCCGAACGTCTCGGCACCGACTACCCCGTCAAGTTTCAAATACTCGAAGCGTTCTTTATAGTCCGGAATCCGAATCAGTTCCGAATAGCATCGTATGCGTCCCATAGCTCTTAGTAAATTTCATCGTCAGAGTCGTTGCGGCCAGAATATCTATTCATAGCCTCCAGCGCCTTCTGATACAGTTCAGCAGTGTTGGAAGCGTCCTGAAGATTCCGAATTTTTGCATCCATCAGTTCCAGCTGCTTCTTGAGTAACTGCTGTTCCGTCTTTTCTCTCGTCGTGCCCAGCTTAAGATAGTGGCAAATCACCTGCGACGAAGCCGTACCTGCCCGCAATTGCTCTACGGCAAGGTTCACAGCAAGCTCAATCGCTTGATTCTCTCGACCTTCCAGCGTCGTCGATGGTCTATCAACCGCCGGAACGCGAGTTTCTGTATGGTTTTCTATTGGTTTTAATCGCTTTCCCATTGGTTTCCCCCTGAACGTGAGTAGAAATCGGGCATGGGAGTGAACTTATGAGATACTTTTTCACATGCTGAAAGGAGAATCGGCATAAAGAACACTGAAAATATCTCATAAGCTCGCCACCATGCCCGATTTCTACCCAATTTTGTTTCCGGAAAACTCTCCCCCGGAGAATTTTTGAAGAGGCGGGCGATGCAGGGAGGGGGTGTGTTTTTCGGAGACCCCCCCCGGTATCTTTTATTCGTCACGGTAGACTTTTTTGTAGAAATCCCCGTAGTCATTCTTCAAAATGACGTTTATCGCACGAATAATTTCTTCGTCAACCTCGTCATCCGTCATTTGCGGTGTAAAAATTGTAATTCTGTCGATGTAGCCACAAGTATTATAGCCGTGTGTCATGTCATACATGTACCATTCATTTGGATGAGTGAATGGATTATATGGATTATCGACTGTTGTGAGTGCTACATCATAAGTTCCACTCAAGTTTATTCCTCCTTTCCACTAATAATGTTCACAACCGTTGAGACAGATACTCCAAGTGCATCAGCAATTTGCGCCGTTGTCTTTCCACTGTTTTTCATCGAGCGAATTTTGGCTTTCTGAGCGCTGCTAAGTGGTTTGTATGTTCTTGGTGTTGACCGAATGCGGATGTCTTCTTTATTTGAGTGCTGATATAATTCTGCAAAGAAGCTATCATGCACCGCGCCTCGTTGAATCGCTTCCCATTCGCGGTCTGTTATTTCGACCGTCTTCCGATGTGCACCGAGACGAAGCCGCGCAGCTTTGAGAGCGCGCTGCCCTAATTTTTTCTGTTCATCTTTGGGTAAACATGGATTGTCGGCAAGAGCACCTTTGACGACTGTGGCCGCCGCTAATTGTGCTTGACGTTCAAGAGGCGCATTCATCTTTGCATCGGCGAGTTTGCGACGAAGAGACTTTACTTCGTTGTCGTATTCTTTTCTCACATTTGCATCGTAATCTATTTTACCAGCACTGAGGTAGGCTAATCGTGCTCTCCGCTCCATCTGTTTTAGAGCATTCGCATAAGAGGCGTATATCTCTTCGACTTTTGTCCCGGAAGACAGAACTCGTGCGTCGGATACTGTCTGCATTTGGGTTGTAGCCTGTTGATAATGCCGTTCTTTCCCTTTCTTATCAATATAAGTTCTGTCGTCTGTCTTGTAAATGAGGTCACCGGTTTCAGGATCTATCGTTGGCGAACCTTTTCGCCTGCGAATCGTAGCCTCGGCGCTTGCTCTCGAAATAAGGGTGGATGCACCCTCACTGTAACGCCCATCTTCAGTATAATGTCCTTGATACTTCTTTTTTAATTCTGCGATTCTGTTGTCTCGATATGACCTATCATAATCTAACTTGTGCTTGCCAGCGTCGATTACTACCATGCTATGGCGTACAGCACGGGCAAGTTCTTTTTCGTCTGCACCTTTCAAGGTCATATCCGTGATTAAGTTTGAAATCATGCCCATTTCTTTACCAGTATGGTTGATTTCTTTTACTACTTCATGATACTGCCCGTCTTCCCCTTCCACCTGCGTGACCTTCTTGTACTTCATGTACTTCATGCCGGGACGTTCTGCATATTCGAGCTTTGGGTCGAAGTCCTTAAGTTCTGGGAGGGAATCTTTTGCATGGATTTTCACTCGATTGTCTGCGGAGTTACACGGTATAACCAGAACAGTATCTCCATCGAAATCAGCACCGGACAATTTCTCAGCTGAATGGGGGCTGACACCAATAGCGTCTGCCGGATTCTTGCCGAGGATGCGGTTCCCATCTGGATGCTTCGTGTTATTCTTAGCTATAACAATCTCGAATTGTCCAGCATGTGGATAGCGGATGAGCGCGAGATTTTCCCCATCCTTAAAGTTTGGTGCATAAACTTCCTTATCAGTCAAACTTGGCACGGGAAGAATGACGTTCCATCTCTGACGAGGCAAAGCCGCACCTTTCAGTTCAGCAGAATCAGATGAGCAAGAATCTGCAAATTCTTGAAGTAATGCTCGTTTAACCACTGGGCATTCCAAAGCCATGATTTCATCAAATTCTTTTTGCTTCTGTTGTAGTGCCAGTCCAAGCTGCTCTTTTATCAACTTTGTTGGCTGCTTGCTAAGGAATTGTGAACTTAGGCTGTCTTCCCATACACCCCAGTCGCCTTCAATGCGGGTCTTGTTAATCAGATTGAGATGCTGTTTTCCATCATCTCCGGTATAATAAGATTGTCCGCCATCTTCGCGAAGGTTCGCGCCAAAGGGATTAGTTGGGTCGTCTTTCTTTATATCTTTTAGGACTTCCAGTTTGGGAACATTCTTCGATTTGTTTGTGTTAAAAACAGCATCAATGCCATCCGGCAAATCGTCACTATAAATGCACATACCTTTGATATACTTTTCATCATCGACGAGGATGCGCACCTGAGCATAATTTGAGTTTCCGAGGTTCAAATCCTGAAGTCCTCTGCGAATTTCCAAAACGCCGTCTTTAGCCTTGCCGCCGTCCTCGGCGTATCGGATTGCCAAACGGTCTGAGCTCATGGACGCTGGGTATTCAAATGGTTTTGTGATGAATTCATTTCCGTTCTCGTCTTCCCTAACCCTAACAATATCGAGCGGTTTTATGGAAGAAGGGTCATCATATTTTCGTTTCGGGTCATAGTCGTCAGGACGGCATACCATTATCATAGTGGTTGAATGTGTGCTATCAACGCCTCCTTGAGGGACTCGCCGACCGTCGATAACATACCCTTCCAATTTCAAACGTTTTATGGCTTCGTCCAATTTAGCCCTCGATATACCCAAATATATCTCTGTGCCAGCGCCGACATCGACCATTCCTTTTTCGTCAACTTGTTTCTTGATGTATTCAGCGACAACTTTAGCTTTATCCGAACGGGCCGCTGCGTCAGCGTTCAGATAAGAATCAACCGTCGAGGGAGCGACACCCATCAGTTTCGCTATTTCGGAACGGGTTTTCCCATCAGCCTTTAGCGCCATCGCGCGGTCTACAAGACGAGCGCGGTTGTCATTGATTGAGATTTTATACAAAGACCGCAGTTCAGTGGTACTCTTGCATCCGACGGCTTTCGCAATTTCCTTTTCGTCCATGCCGCTTTTTTTGAGTTCTTGTACGCGCTCTGCAAAGTTAATGCCATGCTGATTCGGGTCTTCGCCGGAACCCTTCGGGTAGCGACCAGAACCCGGACCGGGAGCACCGTCATCGACACTCCGCCCGTAGTGCATCAAAATATCATTCTTAACACGGTTCATATCATCTACTCTCCTTTATTCTGTCAACGATTTCAGAAGCGTGGGCGATTTTTTCCATCACAAGAACAATGTCATCCACTTTAGGGAGTTCGACAGTAACGTCGTTGGACTGGTAAAGACGCAATTCAACATGTGTCTCTTCAGGGTCGATATCATATTCCAAGCAGAAGAGCGCCGCATAAATCAGGAGCTGTTCCATGTGAGCCTGCGTAATGCCGGTCTTCAGGTCATGGATGCGCAACTTTGAACCGTCAAAAGCAATAGCATCTGCTGTCCCATAGCACGATGCTGAATAGACCAACGTTACTTCCGGTGTCATGTTATACTGGATTGCGTCATTAACATAGGAAGCAAAGTTCTGAAAATATTGGTCAACATTAAACGCGCACTCTGGAACATCATTCATCAGAAGATGATGAAGAAGCAAATGCTTATCAGTCTTGTTGACTCGGATTTTATGCTTAATCAGAGATGCAGCGAGTTCATGAATTAGAGTTCCTATTCGCTGACTGTAGCTGCTAATGTAAGCACGCTGAATATCTTCGTCAGAATAATTCAGCCAGTAGTATTTACTCGCACTCAACAGAGCATGAGTACCTGCCAATTTGGAATGCTCGTTGTAAGTCATCAAATACACTCTCCTTATTTTCTGGAAATATAAAGTTGGCATAGGACATTTCGTTAAGCAAGTTCACATAGTAATCTTGATTAGGCTGATGTCGAGCGCTACCTGAACGCTTCAATTCGAGAAGAGCCCACTTGTCGCGATACAGCACCAAAATATCAGGGAAACCCTGTTTGTAATTTGCATCCATTTTGCACACGACACATCCCGGAAAACGAGCTTGCAACTCCCGGATGACGACAGCTTGAAAATCGCGCTCGAGTAATGCCATAACAATATTTCCTTTGCATAAAAATAAAGAGAATGCGATTTTTACACATTCTCTTTCTCCTCATAAGAGGACTTGCGATTTTCGACTCGAAAAAAAGAAGAGTAGTTGCGTTTTACAACTACTCTTTACTGTGTAATGCTTCTATTTCATTCAGTAAGAATCCATGTCTTATCTGCTTTCTTAAGAATTCCGCTTCCGCCAGAAATCTCTAAAACATCCCCGTCATGTAGGCTGAATACCACAGGAGTTCCCATCGGAATATACTCTGCAGATGCAATTTCTTCATCAGCATTGGGATTTGTAACGTGCAGCTTGCAGTAGCTGTTTCCGCTCATGTATTCAACTTCTGTCGGGATAAACTCGTAAATACCTCCCGCTATTATGTCTCCTACGATGTACTTCCCTCTACCGATGGTCGAGTCAGTCCCGGAAACACGAAGGTCGATTTCAAGATTCACGCGGTCGCGCAATTCCACCAATTCGTCAAGCGTCATGGTGCTTAGATCGACTGACGGACTCTCGGCAACAACGGGGATGGACGCCAATCCAATAGCGAGAATGAACGAGAATATCTTCTTCATATGCTACCTCCTTTAATGATCACAAATATCTATTAAAATACTCATTCCATTCGTCATCAACAGATTCAGGAGTGGGAAAATTGTAATCGCCGTTCGCTACTTCTTCTGCCGAAACTGTGAAATGGCAATGGGGGCATTCCCAATAATCGTAGAATTTTGACTTTCGCTTAGGGTTTATCTGTATGTATTTCAATTCTGCTCCAGACCGACATTCGGCACAAAATTGTTTTCCTGTTTTCCTATACAACCGCTCATGAGCTTCCGAATTGAAATCGATAGATTCGTGATACTCCCCAAACCTATCCACATACACATGCACTGGTCGCCCCAAGTCATCCGTGGTATCATACTCTTCCTCCTCCTGCTCTTCTCGAAAATCGCAGATGTCGTTCGGGTCATAAATGGGTGCGTCTTCGTCAGGATAATACTTGCCATAATCATCAAAAAAATCTTTACCGTCCATTGAAAACTCCTCCTCTCGTGCCCATTGAAACCGACTGTCAGTATACCACGAAGAGGGCTCTTTTTCAATGTTCTTTCTGGGAAAAATTGAATTTCTGAGTCCGTGCCCACTTGCCCACTTTTTTTTCTCTATTCTATATAATTTCTATATTTTTTTATCATAATTAAATAGAAATAAAAGTGGGAAAGTGGGCAGAAAACCCGCAAACCCAGTAAAATCAAGGCTTTGCGGCTGCCCACTTTTATTTTCAAAAGTGGGCAAGTGGGCAAAAAATAAGCTATAGCTTGCCATTTTCGCTCAAAATATCATGGCAGTTTGGCTACTTTTACCCTCAGAAAACGTTCTGCCCACTTTCATCGCATTCAAAAGTGGGCAGAACTTTATTCATTTTTCAGATTGCTCTTCTCGTTTTCGTCGTTTCTCAGGTTCAGCAGCACCTGCAAGAACCACTGCAATCAACGGGAGAATCAACAGCCGTGCCCAAGCATATGCAGCAACAACTGTACGCAGTGCAACCGCCTCGACAAACAGGGAAGCGATAAGCAGAACAATCGGACAGAAAGACAGAAAAAGAATTCCCTTAATACCAGCGCGCATCTTAATACTCACCTTCTTTCCGATTCAGGCTGTCTGTTGTGCTAAACCCATTAGGATATCTATTCTTCAACTTTTCAATGTTCATCTTAGTCACCTCATTAAGATTATAGCCGATAGAGTGTGTCAACAATGTCAAGTACCACATCACGTCGCCAAGTTCAAGAGCAATCTTCCTCGTATCAAGGGGATGCCCCTGAAAGATACTCTTCTTCAAAATATCAACCACTTCACCGACCTCGCCAGACAGCCCAAGCGCCCCTTCAAGCATCCATGCAACCTTATCGGAATCCGGATTTTCCTCGCAATCGTTGATGACATACTGCATCAGAAAAATCGTGCTCATCTTATTCGCAGTCCGGAGAACTTCCTCTTGGTATTCGGTCATACAATCTACACTTTTCACTTTACGCATCTCCTTTTTAATCGCTTCATCGAATTCGCAGGTTGTCATATTCAGCATTCCTCCCACGGTGTATTTTTCAAACGTTCTTCAGACGGAACAAACAGCCAGCATCGCCATTCGATGCCGTAAGTCGAGAAATCTTTAATACCAAGCATATGTGTTGTCCCACTCCAGATGTAAAAGAGGAAAGAATCATCAAGGTCTTCTGCATCTTTATTGAGAAGCACGCGAACATGTTGAACTCGCGGTATACCAGTACCCGGATTGCGAAGCTCAAGGCCTATGGTCATGTCATTAGTCGGATATTGTTTTCTGTAGTCAGACATCATATTCTTCAAGTCAGTGAGGGAAAGAACATCCTGTGCTTTTTTCATTAGCTTTCTGAGCTTGACGATGCGTTCAGGATACCCTGAAATATCTTTTATGCAGTCCCCGTTGACCCATTGCGGCTCTATGTATACCCGACGTACATCGACATTTGGAAAGTATGGGAACTCGATTTTCGGGCAGTAATTAGTTCTCATCTGAAACGTTTCTCCGCCATCGCTTGAGACATGTCCCCGATTATCGAGGTCGTATACAAACGACCCTATTTTTACCACCGACGGACACCTCTGATTGTAGAATAATGGATCCTTGGTACGAGCCTTATCATTCTGAATCCATTCCTCATCACCAGTCAATTCTGAAAGAGGCTTGTAGTTTATTAATCTATAGAGAATTTTATCTGTAAGGAACGGGACATGACTGTCGAATCCAATTTCAATCAAATCGACGTAATGCATGTAGTCCTTAAATTCAGTCTCAGAAATGATACCACGGTCCTTCGCTAATTCTAATTCGGAGATTGCAAAATTCGCAAATCCAATTTTGAATTTTCCGACAAGTTCGGGTTTATGGTTGACCAGCATTACAATTCCTCCTCAAATATCATTCCCACTTAACAAATGCTCGTGCGTTAAACGTCTTTTTTTTCTCTATTGCATCTCCAATTGCTAAATCAATCGGGGAGCGACTTTTCAAATGGTAATACCACAAGTCAGTGAACGGTGTATTCATGCGGTCGATTCGTCCTGCCGCCTGAGCCATTACTTTGTAAGAGTAATTCTGCGAGTAGAATATCATCGTGTCAGTGCTCGTGCAGTTCCAACCTTCGCATCCAGCGGTATACTGCACCAAGTAAGCCCAACTTTCACACTCCTCTCTAATCGGCTCGTGCGCATGACCGTTCCATTCCGAAAATATCAATCCTGCATCTGTCAGTGATTTCTTCAATAGCTCCAACTCGAAATCGAAGTTGTAGAAGACAATGGCTTTCGGATGCTTTTTCAGAATATCAATGACCGCACGAACTCGTTCCGGAGCACTATTTACCAGCCTACGCCATGTAAAACACAACTCAGCGGCATTCTGCAACGGAAGCCCATTTTCAAAGATGTTCTGACGATTCTTCGTTATGAATTTATACTTTTCTACATCATATGGCACATAAATCGTATCATGGTGCTGTTTCGTCTCTCTTCTGAACGGCATATCGACAAGAATTTCACGTCGGAGTTCCTCAAGATGATTGGTTTCAACATAGCGGTCAACTTGCGGAAACTTTGCGAACCGCTTAAATATCACATGCTCGCGTAGAAACTCAGACCGATTTTTGTAGAAACCATTCGCCACGAATACAGGGATGTAATCGAGCCATGTGTCGCCGGGAGTTGCAGACAGCAATACCCAAGCATTCTTCTTTGTGATTTTAAGAAAGTTCCGAGTCCATGCCCCACTGCCGACGACTCGTTGCTCATCAAATATAAAGAACGCTCCTGACACGTCTGTATACTTTCCGATGTTATTCCAGCTGTCAACAACCACTATGTTATGCCATTCATCACAAACACCCGGAGAGAGAAGGAACGGAATCATATCACCATCCCATTCCTTGCTGTCTCTTTTTCGGGCTGTCGTGATGATGTACAAATCTTGGTGGCTCTTTCGATGTACTCCCGGAATATCAATAGACTCACCCTGAAAAAGGGAGTAGTAAGCCAAGGAAGTCCTCGACTTACCACTCCCGACGCCGCCACATAGGATGCAGCCGTTTTTCATTTTTGCTACAGCTTTTCGCTGATAGTCACGCAATCCTGCATCAGGCATGATTACACACCGCTCTTCGGCACCCCGAACACGACATTGAGACGTTTCTTCATGAGATTGGTAAACTCCTCATGCGTAAGTAGTCCATCATCGACAAAGCAACGATATTTAGCCAGCCAATAATACGGGAGAACAGGATAACCGTATGGCATATTCTTCAAACCTCCTCATCTTAGAAAGGCGCGTCCTCAGAAGTCATGCCATAGTTACCGCTGGCGTACCGCTGATCAAGTTCGTCAACGTTCAGTGTAACGTACATCGTCTTCAGATAGGCTTTAATCTTTGCTTGTCCATTATCGTCCCAATAACGAGGGCGAATCGTCAGGTCGACGCTCGCAATATCGGCATGGTCAAGCCTGCCGATAGTATCCTCATTAAGCAGCGTCCGCTGATTACCCTCGACGATGTAGACACACACCGGAAAGCTATCATTATTTCGATAACTGACGGCAACGGGAATATAATGCTTGGCTAACTCATCGTCAGTTCGCGGAGGCAGAATCCGAACATTCCACCCCTCTTCAAACATCTGCTGAGCCTGCACTTCATCATCAATTACAAGACAGAAATTCCGTTTGCCTTCCGGATTGAACTTGCGTTCCTCACCAGTGAAATTGCGGAAAATAATCTGAGCATCCATGAAAGTAATGTTCTTGTAAGACTTAGTCATAAATATCAATCTCCTTTTTATTCAACTAACAAACCATTCGACATCACATCCGTTCTTCTGGAGCGTATCGACGGCAGCATCAACGAGTCGGTTGTAGTAACTTTTATCCACATAGGATTCAGCATCAGTTCCGCGCAATTTTTCGGACTCTTCCCAAAGGTATCCAGAGCAGTCTGAAGCATTGTCGAACTTTTTGTTCCCATTCTTGTCTTTCGTAATTCGTTTGAGTTCTCCGCCGCCATGTCCCGGAAGAACAGGTGTGAACTGTCCAGTCTTTCCGATGAACTGGTAGCAATGCTCATCCTCAGCGAGTCCTTCTCTCCGGTCGAGGTAGAGGGCAGACGTTACCGATTTCACCTCGCACATGTCATCAAAGATAATCGGTTCTTTCGAGAACAATGTCTTGAAGACGTAGGGAACTTTGAACTGTTCGCCAGTTGCTGTCCATTCACCAGAATGCTTGCGATTGTCATCAGGAATATATCCATATGTTTTTTCGCACCATTCCGTTGAAGCATACTTCGCAACGTAAACAGAATGATTGACAAGACACATCTTCTCGTAGGTGGCCTCGTGTTCAAAGTTATATCCGTAACGCTTGCCGAACTCCATGATAAACTTGATGATTTCCGGTGTTGCATTCGGTATCTTCACGGAGTCCGTTTTCACATGGCAGACCGTGAATCCGCGTTTCATCACCTCATTTTTCAAGCGTACCATGAACAATGAACCGCGCTTCGCAACAATGTTATCAATATTCCGAATGTCCCGGAATGCGTTCTGGAACTTGGCAAACGTGAGTCCGTAGACTGAGTTGATGGCAGTCTTCAGAGCATTAGCGAGGTCTTTAGCGGTGATTCGCCCGTCTTTGACCCACTGAATGTATGGCGTAAGTTTGCCATCCAGCATCGTTCTAACCTTATCCCAATTCTCATGCTTGATTTCCACACGAGCATCCACGAGTTCCTTGAAACGCTGTGTGTAACGCACACCAAATAGACATTCGGCGATGACACTATGCGGGTGCATCGACGTAATATCCAACAGTGCGACATTGATGTGCATTCCGGGTTCGCCTTTAGCCCATCCACCTTCACTAACCTTTTCACCCATGAATGTAGATACCCCTTGCTCAAAAGAATATCCATCAAAATAGGGGAGCAAACTATTGGCCTCGCCGTGAGGTTCAGACATCATGACCGGTGCTGCATTCTTCAGAAATTGCTCCATGTCATCGTCAAGGTTCATGACTGGCTCTGCGAGATTCCGATACTGAAACTCATGTTGTGGAGAACGGTCGCCAGAAAATATAATTTTCGTGGTTAAACTGTTCGTAGTATCGTTGACATTCATGCCTGCCAAATCCGATAGAATGACGCGGGCTATCCAGTCAGCAGAAAGGTGCTTGAAAGCAGCCTCGGTAGCAATTACGTCATTTTCGCAATAGTCCCCAACCATCTCCCATTTTTCCTTGTCCACGGGTTCATCCCACGGCAATCCCAATTCCTGATGATGGATTCCCATTTCGATTTCCAACTTCTTAAGACTTTTTTTATTTCCGGCGGAAGCGAAATCGTAAATATCAGTGTAAGAAAGGTCGTAAGCACTTCCAAACAGAGCATTCCGGCGTTCCGCAGAGGTCTTTCCGCTGATGATTCGCTGCGAGAGGTTGTAAATCTGTTCTGGAGTATACCCCATCATGATTGCGTAAATGATGTGGTTGTCGTAATTTCGATTGTTGAAGCCCACCAACCTATGTTCAACGAGTTTAGAAATATCAGTGGGCGAAGGATTAAACCATCTTACGACGCTTTTCCCTTCGCCCTGAACTTTCCAGCAGACGAGTACAAGGTTCGGAAAGACCTCAACGTCGAAGAATATCAATCGCTCATCAATCACCCCATCAGGCGGTTTTGCATTAGCAAGTTCGGTCGTTTCGTCGTCCTTCGATTGAAATTTCATCTTCCCAATCTGCTTTAGACAGTAGTCCGCATGATTAGTGCTTCTGGATGCAAACGCAAGGATGGCAGTATACATATCCGAAACATTATACTGCATCCCGCTTGCATACGCATCATCCAGAATCTTAACGATGAAATCAATGCTTGGTTTTGTGCCCGGTAGGAATTCTTTATTCATCGTCCTTTTCAAGAGGATTCTGAGATTCTTCTCATTTGAGATAGTTTTCTTGTCTACCACATCCTTTTCCTCCTTGAGCGGGAGACCGGAACTAATCGTCGCAATAGGAATATCATTGCAAACAGTCAGCATACGTCGCAATGAACTATTGCCGACCATGACTTTGACTTCGATTTGGTCATCGTAAACCCGGCTGAGTTTCGTGACATCACCGGAATAAAAATAGTGCAGGTGAATCCCTGCACCGCTTTTACTCGTTTCAGCATACGTCTTCGGCCATTTGCTCGCTGCTTTAGCGTTTTCTTCAAACGACTTTTTCCCAGATGCGTCCCGAATATCAAAGTCGATGACAATAAGATTGAGAAACTCTTTTCCGAACAGAACGTAGTGCAGTTTCTTGCTGTCGATGTCTTTCAAAGTCGTGGCAACGCTATCCCATTTTAGAAGAGGTTTCTCATCTTCCGAAGCATACTGCGCCTTGCAGTCAGCGCAAATATCATCAAGGATTGAGTGCTGCTGCCTAAGCGATAACCAATCTGGTATGGAAGTGACCGCTGGTTTTTCAATGTTGACGACATTTTGAGTTTCCGCCTCCTCGAATTTATCGTACCTGAATCCCTTGTAGTAGTTCCGAATCCGAGAACCATCAGTCATGACGATGCGCTCGTAATACTCCTTGAAGTAGTTTTTCAGTTCCTCCTTAAATACGCGCTTATTCTCCGGATAAAGCACTTTCGCATCTTCGCAGTATACTTTATACATTTCCCAAGCCGTCTTAAGGGTCGTTTCATCCTCCTTCTTAAATATCAACCACGAATCCATAACAAAGTTATAGAAATCGTTGGACGCACCCATCATGTTAATGGGGATGTAGTCATCGTAAGCTCCCGGATTCTTCTCATAGATTTCCTTGCAACGAGCAGCAATCGACCCAAGCTCAAACGGAATTTGAGCCATGATTGTCTGATACTCGTCGCGGGGCAATTTATTACCTGACGGAGTTACGTCGATGAGTCGGCGAATCAAACCAGACTTCGCATCCGTAATCTTTACCGGCTTATTGGTACCCATGAAGAGAAAAGCCTTGAAGTCGTTCGTATATGTGGATTTGAACTTTTCATTGACCGTCATCTTTTCATGAGATACCAGCGAGTTTAACCGAGTATTATCCTCGATTCGGGAAAGGTCACCGTCATGCTGAATGGCAACCAAAGGGTTTGATTTGAACGCTTCAAGCGCGAAAGCATTCGATGAAGAACCAAGTGCTTTGGCATCGAATACTGACAAATATCCATCAAAAAGCTGCTGAATGATGTTTAGCACTGTTGATTTACCCGTACCAGCTGCGCCATAGAGAACCATGAACTTCTGCAGTTTCCGAGAGTCGCCACTGACGATTGAACCGATTGCCCACTCGATTTTGTGACGTTCAGCTGGCTGATACAGTGTGCTCATCAACTGCTCCCAAGCAGACGTAGTCCCAAATTCCAGAGGGTAGGGGAGCTTCTTGCTTGCGTAATCAGTTTTTTTCGTCTCAGTGTTTGCAAATATCAATCGTTCGTCCAGCATATGATAGGAGTCGCGCATCTGACGCTGACAGTATTTATGCCAAATATCAATCATGCCAGATGCGGCATCCCACATATGCAGTACGCGCACATCACCCTCGAGATGACTGCAATTGCTTTTTGCAAACTCGTCAAGTTGTGCATCGACGAGACGAACAACATCCTGCTCATCCGTAGACCAGAGCTTCTTCTCTTCGTCCCAGATAGCATAGAAATCGCCGCCCCGAATCATCAGGTCGGCGCTTTTCTTAATGATGAACTTCGGATAGATTTCAACCGTTCCGCGCTTTTGAGAACGAGTTGAAATCAGCAGAAAGTCCAACATAGCCGATTATTCCTCTTCTTTGTCGTTATCATCCACTTCGACTGTTTCGATGGATGCTTCTAAAATATCAAGACGCTTTTTCTGCTTCACCACAGTGTATGCAAGCACACCGAGTCCAGCAGCAAAGAGCCCATTCAGGACAGATTGCCGAGAAGCACGTTTTTCGATTGTATTCATCATGAAACTGAAAATATCATACATGATTAAGCATCTCCCTTTAGTCGAAATGAAATTTTGTCATCTGATACCAAATCTCCATCTCTCGGATGTCACCCTTATACCCCGGAACGTAGAACAAACCTCCTTTCCCATCAGGGGCAAAATTGTAATCCATAAAGTTATAGATGATGCGAGTGACAGTATTCTCGTCAAACGAATCATCCGTCATACCGCTCAGACCGAGACTGTCAATCATCATCCAGAACCATTTTTCGGTTTGGGTGCCGATTTCATAGTCGTATAGAATATCATCGTCAATACGCTTCGCCAATGCAACCATCATTTCAAGAACACTGCATTCTTCCAGCGCAATTGGGCCGTAATATCGTTGGCGAAGACAGAAGCCGTCAAGCATCCGATTGTAATCCCCTCGATGCTTGGTAACTTGAAAGGAAATCTCGTTCAGCGTTCGGAGCAGAGAAGAATAATTCTTATGCTCCGGCTCGTTTGTAACGAATTGAAAAAGCCATGCTTCATAAGCAGTAAGTTTAATCGTCATCAGTATTGTCCTTTCGCAAATATGGATGCTCTGTAAGAACATCCTCGTAGCTGCCCATGATGATGAGAATCTCATAGTCACACTTTAGAATATCATTTCTGACATACACAGTGTAATGAGTCTTCTCGAAAGCATCCGCAAAGTTGTCACCAATCATCCTATGAACATCCGCTTTGCTCAGTGCATCGTCATTATCATAAGTAACGACGCTATCTTCGCTGTAGTAGTTCAGAGTGACCGTTTCATAGTCGTCCTCGTCGCCATACTGCTCAGCTTGAATAACGTATGGCTCAATAGTTTTTTCGGAAGCAGTTGTCGTGGCATATTTCAAAATATCAACTGATTTCTGATAGTTTTTCAGTTCCGCAACGTCAAGAGAATTTGTGACCACTTGCGGCTTCTTATCAGACTGTTCTTCGGCAGAAGCTGTATCTTCCTTCTCATTATAAAAACCAAGAGCCTGCTTAACGGACTCAACTTCTTCATCGGCACGCTTGCTGTACTTTTTGTCGTAATAGAATTTCCCAGCGAAAAAACCTCCGACAGCGCCAGCAAGAGTGCTAATCGAGGCCAAAACGTATTTGTTCATACTCATCGCTCCTTCCAAATATCAATGGATTTTATCGTTCATGTTGATAAGAATCGTTGCCTGACCGTTGTTAGAAAGTCCATCTGCAAACCGCTGCTGAAGCTGAGCTTTCTTCTGCCCGTCAATAAATCCCTCGGAGTAGCAATTTTGTTCTCTGCGATACTGTTCGCTGTTTTTGTAGAAATTCACAAGAGATTTAAGTTGCTCGTTTTCACTCTGAATCTCAGCGTTCCAAGACCTGTCTTGATTGCGTTCTCTAACCAGATGGAAAACACTCATACCGAGAATTGTGACCAGAGCGGTCAGCACAACGGTTCCAATCATTGAAATCGTTCCTCCATTTTCTCATCATATTCGTTTAGATTATGGCAGTAAAAAGGTGTTTCGATTGCGCAAACTGAGAGTCCATCATCCGTTGTGTAGTGTCGATGCTCAAAATCAACCCAACGGTATCCGTAAAACGCCTCGCCTGCAAACTCTTCCCAACCGTCTTTATCACCGCTTGTCGTATGTTCGAGTTTCAAAAAATCAAGGAAATCGTTTACAGAAACATATCCTCGAAGAATGAAATTGCGATTGAGATGATACTCAGCCTGCATGACGTTTTCCATCGTGGACTCAAAGAACTTTCCATAAGGTTCAAAGTAGAATGTTTGAGTCTCTGTAAAACCCGGCAGTCCTTCATCTTTTGCACGCTGTTCTTCCGCTACGGCTTTCTCGACTGAGTAATCGGTTTCCTTGCCGCAAAGACTAATCACTTTGTTCTTATACTGGTCGAATTCCTGAGCGACAAGCGTGTATGCACTTGTAAGCAGTGCCTGATGCTTTTGGTTCAGAACATTTGCGCCGAGAACGCAGCCGATAGTTCCAGCGCCGAGTGCAATTGTAGTTCCGTAGTCCTTGATTACCTCGACGACAGATGAATCCTTGGCAATTTTGGCATTTCGTTTGTTCGTGCACCGAATTGCATCCACTGTCGTAGCGACAAGCCCAGCGCAACCGAGAATGGACAGGATTGCCGGTGCATGTTTTGTAATCCATTCAGGAAGTTTTGTCATTTTGCGTGCTCCTTAAAATAATCGCGGGCTGCAATCATATTGTAGAAGAGCTTAATTATATTGTAGAAGAATTTATCAATCCAACACGTTGTTTTATAATATGTTTCATCATATATAGAATCTTCATATGCACTTAATAAGTGACCAACTTCGTATGTGAATCGTTCCCGTTCTCCAGACAACATATTCGTTTCTCCTTTCAAAAAGAAAAAGGGAAGATGCCTTGTTATCAGCATCCTCCCTTGTGGGTTTACTCAATCAATCGTTTCGGGCATTTCGCCAACGTCAACGTTGTCGTCATTGTTCTTAGACTTCTTCCGGTCCTCCTTCTTCGCCTTGCAGTCACGGAGCTTGGGTACCAAATTCGCGACGGCCTTACACACGAGCAAGCCCGTTCCCAAGACAGTAGCCGCGCCAAGACATACGCCAGCACCGCAGGGAATCCAAGACCTAACCGCCTCAGCAGTCTCCTTAAGGAAACCGGGCTTCGTAACCTGTTCGGCAACAGTCGTAGCAACCTCAGCAGTCTGTTCAATGATTTCATTGTTTTCCATTGTAGAATCCTCCTAAAATTTATTGATAGGGTTTCCCCTTCATAATACGGTTTGTTTTTTTCGACTTTGATGGAAAATATCAAGCACCGAGAAGTCGATACTTGACAGCCTTGTCGAGAATTGGGCCTTCAACGTTGAAGTTCAAGATGACACATTCCTCATAGCCATTCAAAAGTGCGCGGGAATAACTGTCAGAAATATCTTTCCATCCAAAGCTGACATAGCCATGATGATTCGGGTTCTCGTCATCGTTGCGAAGCCAGCCAACAGAATATCCAGCGCGGGTTGCTGGGTATCCGAGAAGTTTGTAGACGTCGTTTAACAGAAGATAACCGCGATTTTCGAGCATCATGTTAGCTGTGCGTTCCTTTGCTTCCAGAAACAGCCGCCGAATATCAGGGTCATCGTCCCAATCGGGATTTCCACGGTCGAAGAAACGGGTATAGATGTTTGTTTCTGGGTTGACCGTGACTACCTTCTTCTCTTCAGTAACGGTATAGGTGTTATCTTCATCATCCGTTACATCTTTTTCGATAGTCTCGGTCTTGATGCCGTTGAAAAGCTCGTAATCCTCAGTCTCGCCATACTTATCAATCACCCCATTGCGATAAGTATTGAAAGTGCTGTCCAGTGCCGCATACGCCGCTGAGAGACCAAGAATACGCTTATGAGCGATGTTATGAGAAGTAATCAGACTGGCAACGGAAACCAGACCGAGAGCGGCAGAGGGCATGTAAATCAGACCAAGTTTCCCAGCTGTGCGAAGACAAATATCCATCTGCTTTTTCTTCGCGTCAGCAAGGGTCTCCTCGGTGACAGAAGCCTTGACTTCGGAAATATCATTCTTAGCCTTGGTAAGGAGAGGGACAGTCTTCTTTGCTGTGTCGTAGCAAGCCTTGCCGACACAAGCAGCACCGGTTCCGATACCCACCCAGAGAAGGATGGTGGGGGCGTTTCGCTTCATAGCGAAGATAACATTGTTGCACATTTTAGTAATAGCGTTCATAGAAATATCCTCCTTTTTAATTATCGCTGTTCTGAGCTTTAATCCATACAACAAGCATTGGACTATCGTTACGAAGGGAGGTGTGTATTTCGGTGACCTCATAGTCAAGAAGTTCCGGATTCAATATCCTCTTCCAGCAGGGGCACCAAAAATCGAAGCGGTAACGCCGTTCATCTTCAATGGATAAGTCAATCAATTCGTTACCTGTGACGACGGAAAACAAATCTTTAAGTTTCATTGCAAATCTCCTCCTAATCCCTTTTTGACAACGTATTCCTTGATACGCTTTGTAGAGTTCACAGCTTCGTCAAGCACATCACCAAACTTTTCAATATTATGATCGTATGTATCGAACTTTAGTATACGTCTACCGTATTCGTAAAACGTCTCAACCACCTCGCAACTATGTGCTATATCCCGATGAAGAAACATATTGACGGTTGACGGGAACAATTTCAAAACATACCCGATGTCATCCTCCGCTTTCCCGGCCATAGATAACGCATTGGCTAATTTGGAAAGAAACATCTCACGAATCCCCAAGGACAGTTCGTAGAGGCTTTCTAAGACAGCGGGATCTTTGCATCCGCAAATTTCTGCAATTGATGACTCGTCGAGTCCGGCTCTCTCTAATCTCCGAGCATATTGATAAAAGGTAGAGACTGTGTAAATTTTCTGAAGTATATCCATACTGGAGCTCCTCTCAAAAGGATTTTTTAACATTCACTACAATCGAACCCCAAAAGGCGGAGTCTGGGTCAGCGTCGACGTCCAGACAAGTCTTTTTAAGCAGTTCAGGAGTCTGTTCAGAGGGCTCAGGAAGCGTGCGCTGTTCGTCCTGCATTGTGCGTATTTGGAGTGTCAAACACTCTTGAGCCATTCTGTTCGCGTGTGAAAGACTGTCACCGCACGTTGCACAGTCGAAATCAGGGAAAAGGACAGAGTAGCGACTATCATTTTCCTTGATGAAAATTGCATTGTACCCGATTAACATTACTCAGCTTCCTCCATAATTCAATTTTTGTGTTCGATGAGATAGCTGATATACCATTGCGCCTTCTTCAAGTCCTCGATGCCGTTCTTCTTTTTCCAGCGGCAAAGGTACTTGAGAGCATTCCCGATGCAGAAAGCCTCAATTGGAGTGCAGTCTTGAGTGAAGGCACTAATGACATCAATGGTTTCAAGACCTCCGCTTTGATAATGTTCCGGATGATTTACTTCATCGTTGGAAACGTCAGTGCTAAACATTTCTCTTGGCTCCACGATACGATAATCCTCCTTTCGTTCAATACTTCAGCGGCATCGGGTCAGGCAACTGAATAATCCACCCACCGCTTACAGTACGCATAACACGCACTCCGTTGAGATTCGTCCATCCATATGAGTTACAGGTGTAACTTACGTTAGACTGGCCAATCATTTCATACAGAGCAGAGACTCGAACAACTCCATCAGAGTTCAGAATGTTTTGGAGACCACGCAGTGTACTTTCTGCGTCGCCGCGTGTTTGAAAGACAATGTTATCAATTGAAAACTTGTCTCCGACAAACACCGCATTTCCTTGCTGAGCGTTGTTCCATGCTTTGCTGTAGTTATAGGTGCCGTTACTGCTTCGGTTGCTACTGTTATTCCGGTTCACTCCCTGATGAAAAAGCGTCCGGGAGACTTGGTCGAATGCATTGTAGCCCATATCTTGCAGAGCCGGAGCAATGGTATTCTGGATAATCTGGACAATCAGTTCTTTAATCGAAAACAGAATTTCATTTTTGACCCCCTTCTGCTCAATTTTTACTTCGTTCTGAACAGTGACTTTTTTATTATCGGGCATGTCTACAGCACCGCCTTTCATTTTATGCGAAATGGTCGTAATTCGGATACACCTTGTAGTCAATCGTGACTACAGGTTTGTCATCAACCAGATGACTACCCAAATCCATCTGAATGAAACCCTTGTCGATATTCCATCCAAGCATATCGCCAACTTCAACCCGTCCCAAATTGATTTCGTCATAGAAATCATTCAGACTGACGCACATGTCGCCGTACAGTCTGTCGTTAATCTTGTGGACAGCCTGCCGAATGACATCAACGCTTGACATGAACAAGCGCCCGGTTACCGCATCATAGCAGAGCGTATCGCCTTTACCTGTGTAAACAATCTGCTCGTTCTGAAGGAGTTTCTTAGCGTCCTCTCCCTTAGCGCGAACTACGGCATCGCGAATATCCTGTTCCTTTTCTTCGCCCACGACCTCAAGGGTCTTCGCCTGATAGGTGCTCAAAGCCGCTTCACTTATAGAATACGCTGCCATCAAAGCCTTCTGCTGTTTGTCTAATGCTCGGTCACCCATAGCAATTCCCGCGACGGAAATCATACTCAGAGCAACGGGACCTGCATAGCATTTCCAGACGGCATCAATGGTTTCAACCGGAGTGAGCTTTTCGTGCTTAACCTCCTTTTTCTTATTTGCAATGGCTTTCTGAGCGGCAGGAGTAGCGGTCACGCCCCAAACGCCTGCAGACAACAAGCCGCCGACACCTGCCCAGAGGAGGATTCGAGGCTTGTGACGCGCCAAAGCAGAGGCGATGTTCTTCGTTGCCATAATCAGTTCGTTTTTCATTGCAATTCCATCCTTTCTAAATCTAATAGAATATCATTGAGTGCATCTCGCGTTTCCGCGTATGCACGCCAATTTTGAGTTTTTGAGCTTGCCATATCGTCAATCTCGTTGATGAAGTCCTTGATGATGATTTTGTAGTTAATCCAGTCTTCGTCATCGGAAAGTCGCTCAATCAAAATATCAATAGAAGTTCTCATGAAGAACCGTTTCTCCGTTTCATCAAGAGACCAGTTGGAAAGCGGGGCGGGGAAATATCTATGCTTTTGATACTTCAGTATGGCGACAACTTCATCCCGATTCATACTCTCTCTCGGATGATTTCAATCACAAAGGGAAGCACCGTCAGGACCCCCCAGATGATAAATATCATTTTCCATCCTCCTTCATATAAATCGTGTCAGTGATGTAATTCTTGGCGAGCTCAATAGCACTTTTATAGTAATTGTCGATGCGCCGTACTTCTGCCGGTTCTGCGTTTACCAACGACATTTTGTAATCTTCAATGTCGCCTGTGTAATTACTGGAAATCAATCGAATTCGACAGTCGTTTGTTCTGGCGAATGTTAAGCACATATCCAGACGAGCGTGTCCGCCGACAACAAGATAATGCTCATTCTCGAAGATACAGATTTGCGAGCCAACAAGTAACGGAGCCCCGCAAATATAAATGTTCTTGGTTATCATGCAGCCGTCAATGTGGGCGACACCGCATATGGTAGCTCTTCCAGTTATAACCGTTGTGTCGCCAGTAACAACGGCATCTTCATAGACTTTGGCATCTCCACGAATATATGCATGTCCATCGACATAAGCGTTCCCAAAAACACCGGATGTTCCGCCAACGATGGCATTTCCGCGAACCAGCGCGTGTCCAAAGACAACGGCTGTATCGCGAATGAGGCTATGTTCACTGACCACGGCAGTATTTGCGACTACCGCTTTATCCCGTACAATAGCAGTGTCATACACCTTTGCTGAGTTGACAATCTTACCAGAATCCATTACGCAAGCATTGTCGAAAACCCATGCAGTTCCTTCGTGGGAAAGATTCTCCTCGCACTGAATCCATCCGCCGAGTTCACCAGCTTTAACTTTTATAAAACCTCCATCAAAATCTCTCAACGCTTTGATGCGATGGAGAGTCCGACCTTCTACGAGTTTTGTTTCGTCAGTCATCTCATACTTCTGACTCATTCTGATTCTCCTTTCAGATTGAAAAAGAAAGGAAGAGGCCTTGCATTGACCTCTTCCAGTTTCATTAGGCGTTAAGTTTCTTTTTGCTTGGCTTGATAACCCAGTACGACATTGCCGTGCACGTCTGCAAACCCGGTTATCCGTGTATCACCAAACACAAGTGCGTTATCGTACACATTTGCATAATCGGCCGCCTCTGCATTACCAAATACACAAGCCTCGTCGTACACCTGTGCCCCGCAGGAAATTTTTGCATTACCGAACACACGAGCATGATCAAAAACTTCCGCATATCCATACACAGAAGCATTACCGAACACCTCCGCTGAGCCGTATACAAAGGCGTGTTCGAGTATGACAGCATCGCCGTATACTCGCGCGTTACCGAACACCAACGCCTCGTCGGAGATCCATGCGGAGCCTTTCTGAGATAGATTCTCCTCGCACTGAATCCATCCGCCCACGTCGCCTGTCTTCACACCATGCGCCGGAATATCAACCAGTGCACGGATTCGATGCAGAATTGTGCCAACGAATTCCTTCGTCTGCGGGGTCAGTTCATACTTGCTCATTACTTGTCCTCCTTAAATTTCCGCATTGGAACTGAGCGGCATATAGCGATAGTCTGCACAAAATGTGGGACACTCTGCTTCCAGCTTGCGTTTTGCGTCTTCTGCAATGCGCAAAGCCTCCTTGTACTCCTTCACGGCCGCCCGGAAACGGGCGTACTCTTGCAAATACGCTGACACCCGCGCTTCCTGCTTGGGACTCAGCTTAACTTTTTCGGCCTCTAACGCGCACGAGCCGTAGCCGAATTTGCGGACGCCACGCTTAAACGCCGCAATATCAACCCAGAGCTCCTTCCCACACTTTCCGTCCGTGCACAGGACGTATTGCAGGACGACATCGTCGGACGGAAAACGAACGCCCTCAATTTTTTTAATTACGCTGCTGCGTCCCTTCGTTTCGTTAGCCAACTTGATTCTCCTTTCAGATTGACAAGAAAGGAAGAGGACTTGTATTGACCTCTTCCAGTTTCATTAGGCGTTAAGTTTCTTGATTTCATCCAAACCCGACTGCCGCGCCAGCAATAGTCAGAACAACACCGAGAATCTTCCAAGGGGACTTCTTCAATTTACTCACCGCCTTCGTTATACAACTTGCAATTTTCGACGTATGCGTCTCATGCTCCGCCAAAGAGGTCGTAAACGTCAGAATATCAATCAGCTTTTGATAGTATCTGCATCAACGTTAGAAATACCTGCTCGTTTTCGGCATTCATTACGCTGTGACTCTGAATTGGATGAGCTGTTTTTAGAAAAGGCGTTTCTATCCGGGTTCTGATATTGTCGGACCCACCAGCGCATAGCACGAAGGCGATTAAACGCCATGCTGCTGTGTCCCTTCGTTTCGTTAGCCAACTTGATTCTCCTTTCAGATTGACAAGAAAGGAAGAGGGCTTGTATTGACCTCTTCCAGTTTCATTAGGCGTTAAGTTTCTTGATTTCATCCTGAACAGCTTTCTGGATGCTTTCTTCCCGCTGCTTGTCGCTGACAAACGAGCCTGCAAGCCCGACTGCCGCGCCAGCAATAGTAAGAACAACACCGAGAATCTTCCACGGGGACTTCTTCAATTTAATCACCTCCTTCATAATAAGAGCTGCAATTTTCGATTAATTCAGCCCATGCTCCATATAAAAAGAGTGAATCTCTTTCCAGAGCTCTTTCGCTAAAGCTGTGTTAGCATCAAAACGCTTCTGACACCCCTGTTCCGCTTCCATTATGGAGAGGAACAAAACCCACATCGTAGCATGAAATTGCATATGCGTTAGCGTATGGCCGCATCTGTAGAACATCATACCTACCGTATTATCGCTTACCCCAAGCATTCGAGCAAAATCTGCGCGGCTAATCCTAAGTAGTTTAAGAATGGTTCTAACGTTGCCGTTCCAAAGACAATGTAAATCATTTGAAATATGGTTTGTTTGATACTTTTCCAAAGCACGGCACCTCTTCTTCTAAATAATACAAAAGGGAAGATGCCTTGTTATCAGCATCCTCCCCCGTGGGTTTACTCATCCATACCAACATCCTCCTAAAATTTGATAGGGTAATACCCTTCATTATACAACTTGCAATTTTCGACAAATGCTAATTACGCACCGCCGAAAGAGTCGTAAGCATCCAGCATATCTGGTGGTATCGGCGGGATTACCGGACAAATATCAATGACGACACGTCCGTCAGCTAACTCTACTTTTTTGTACTCGAATTCGACGTATGGCATAATGTAATACTCTTCGCAGTACCCCGGCGTCCATCCCCAATCAGGCTCAGCTTTCTTCGCATCCTTAGAAATGTAATCAATGTTCAGGAACTCAAAGAACTCGCCAAGCGTAGACGAACCATTGATGTAGATGCCGCGATTCAAGTCTCTACATGCGGCGAGTACGTCATCAACCGATGCATTAAATATCAATCCGGTGTTTATTTCGCGGAATAGAGCATACTGAGAAGTGGCATCACCTTCTTCAAGAAGCTCGCTTGGTGCATTAAGGCGTTTCTCATGCTGTGTTTGCTGAAGAAGTCCGCACAACGCAACGCCACTTGAAATGAGACTATTCTCGAATTTAACATGCGTGTTATGCGCATCAAGAATACAAAAGGAAGTAAATACACACGACAGCATCGGAAGACTTGCATGTTTTGCGATGACTCTCAGTTTTTCCTTTCCATCGGACAACGTGTTGCCGTTGAGTTCTTTGTCGGCACGCAAAGCAGCTCTTGCGGCAAGAATTCCAGTTCCGATTGTGCCAAGAATGCCTCCGCAAGTTCCGATGAACGCCCGATTTTTCTTCAGAAACCCCAGAATATCCATAGAAATACCTCCTTGTTGTATAGTAATCAAGCACCGGGTAAGCGCCTGACGACTTTCTTTTTTCTCCGAGTGACGGCGACTGTTTTCCGTCGAACGCGAATGACAAGTTCGCCATCTTCGATTGATGCCTCGATTTTGAAGTCGTCCGGCGAACCAAGAATATCTTTCAGAATTGACGGATTCTTAGTGTTTCCGCCAATCATGCTACTGAATAAGCCGAGCTTCTTTCCAAATTCCATAGAATGAGCCCTCCTTTTATTTTGAAAAGCAAAAGGAAAAGCTGATTGCAATTTCAGCCAATTCCTTTTTCGCGAGATTACAGCATGTTATTAACCTTATCAAATAGGCTATTGATGATTCTGAACGCGAGTTGTACGGCTCTTTTAATTACCAAACAAAACACACAGAACAAGAAACCGTAGAAAAACAAATTCAAAAGCAACATAGTCATTCCTCCTAAAATTTTTGTCAAGAGCAACCTCTTTCATAATAAGAGTTGCAATTTTCGACTTTTTAGGAGAAACGGAAAAGTCGCTGTAAACGACCTTCCGTGTGGAGTTACCTCAGTAGTTTCATAGAACGCAAAATGGTTCCGATGTCCTCACCCAATTTCTTACGACGCTCCACTTCCAGCCATTCGTTGTTGGAAAGTTTCCGTCGAGTATGCCAATAATGGCCGAGTCGATTGTCCCAGACAAAGCGGTCTTTCAAATCACGCTCCTGCTTCAGATGCACAGACTTTGTAATGATTTTTGCCGTCACAGCCAGTGCGCCCAAAGCTAACGGAGCAATCTCAATGATTTCCTCCTTGTGCTGTTTAATCGCATCAATGCCATTGTCGAACTTTTCCTACGCCTTCCGTTTGAACGACTGAAACTTCGTTTCGTTCTCATCGGGGATAACGTAGATACGCATGATTACGCCTCCTTAAATTGTAATGGGTTCTCCATTAGAGGAATTGTAAACTTCGACTTCACAATCGCGTTCTTTCAAAGCATCGAACATACTCTTGATAAAATCTCGTTTTCTGGGAAGTTCTACAAGGTCGCAATGGATGCGAAAGCGAGGACGATATCCATCTCCAAACAATTTCTTATAGTAATCGCTAACGCCGCGTGGTTTTGGACTGATGCTATACTTAATTTCATCAAAAAACCTCCAGCCCAAAACGTCCGCTGAAATATCAATAACAGCTCTCCAATTCGGGAGAGTTCGTGCGATGTCAACCGCCATTTTTGCTGTACTGTAATCTCGGCATACGATTACCCCGATTCCGCTCTTGTCGATTTGATAGGGTAGACGTTTTTCTCGGTCTACATAAAAATACCATAGAGAATCACCAACGTCATAATTGTTCTTAGACATCTGATACTGCCTCCTCAAATATCACGCCGGTCGAACACTGTTTCCCATCTTTCCTTTTCAAGCGGCTTCATTTTGAGCGCCCACATCAATTGGCGCACAGTAACTGTGGGATAGATACCGTCAACAGCTTCGGCAGCACGCTCGTTGAAGAACTCATTGAACCCCGGCGCGCAGTAAATAGAATCTGTGAGCCAAGGGTAGATTTCTCGCCAAATCGTAGCTTTGTTAGCTCGAATGTATCGCTGCTGAATAACCGCAAGTCCACGATTCCCAAGTTTATACAATGTGCATCTACTATAAACGGGATGGTCGCACAGGTATGTCTCACCATGCTGGGAAGTTGTTTTAACCGGGCGCTCAAAGTGGTATCGCATTTTGGAGTCTCCTTTCAAATATCAATGAAAACAGAAGAGGCTTTGTCAGCCTCCTCCGCTTTGGAACTTAGTTCTCTAAGACAAGGACAAGCATCCCCTCAGTCGCGCATACGTCTTCAAACACGAACCGGTCAACGAATACCTTCGACTGGACGGCTTCCAAGAACTCTCTGCGAAGTCCTCGCCGGTTATCAATCGCATATACCCGCTTTACATCAGGATATTCCCTGATGATGAGCTTAGCCATGCTCTTGATCCGCTGAATGCTGAGCTCTTCGCAGCAGATGAAGTAGCAGCCGTGGATGTCGTGCGTATCCGTGAACCCATACAAGAAAACCGTATTTCTCATGGAAATACCTCCTTAAATTTATTAGGTTCCCATAATACAGCTTGCAATTTTCGATTTTAGAAAAAAAAGAAAGATGCTTTGTTATCAGCATCTTCCCTCGTGGGTTTACTCATCATGGTCAGAAAATTCAAAGTCGTCAGATTTCTCATCGTTATCAACGTCCGTCGTCGGGAAGAAACGTAATCGCAGCCCATGCACAACTCCCAGAATAGTAACCGAGATTACCAACGGCGCTGATGCCAACCAATACAGGGCGTCGGTGATAGTCCTAATTACCGTAAGAATGTTAATGTATTTGCCGTCAAACGTCCCCTCCGAGAGTTCACGAGCATCGGAACGAGCATTTTCAATGAAATCGTGCAACATTGTAAAACCTCCTAAAATTTTGATAGGGTAGTCCCTTCATTATACAACTTGCAATTTTCGACAAATGGAAAAAGGAAGAGTACCTGTAAAGTCAGGCATCCTCCCTTTGAGTCACTTTGTCTTATTCTTGAACAGGTTCCCGAAGATGGACCTGCTACAAGCAGAACTAAACGAGCCAGTTTCTTCAAACTTCATTGCCATTCTGTACCATACTGTTTGAATAGCCAACGGCAGCACTAAGCCAGCTACACCAAGACCTACTTTCCACCATCTGTCTTTTTTCGTTTCAGACAGTTGAGCCTTTTTCATAAGCTCATCATTTTTAATTTGCATCTTCTTGAATTCGGCATCTGCCTGATTCTTTTCCCCCTCCAGATAGAGGGAGTAGACCTTGGTGAACCGCTCAGTTGCTTCCTTATAGCCTTCATCACTGGGACTAAGAGCATTCAGCTTGTCAAACTCCTCATCGAGTTCAGCCTTTAGTCGGTCGTTCATATAGAGTTCTCCTTTCAATCTATAAGATTGGTTCTCCATAATAGTGACTGCTTTTTTCGTCGATTAGAGATGCTTTACTCGGTCACGTTCCTCTGCACGCTTTGCGTCGTTCCATTTGCTCATGTTTCCAACAAGGTAACCGGTGATGCGACGAATGCGCTCAAACGGAACATCGCCTTCAATGCGACCGCATTTGGGGCATGTGTCGTTGATGATTCCGGTGTATCCGCATACTGGGTCACGGTCTACGGGATGGTTAATACTGCCGTAGCCAATTCCGTTATCATGCATACAGCGAATCACTATCTCAAAGGCGTCAAGGTTCTTTGTAGGGTCTCCATCCATTTCGATGTAGGTAATGTGCCCGCCGTTTGTTAGCGCGTGGTAGGGAGCTTCTATTCTAATTTTATCATATGCTCCGATTTTGTAATATACGGGAACGTGAAAACTATTTGTATAGTATTCTCTATCCGTAACGCCCGGAATGTTCCCGTACTTTTCTCTATCCATTTTGACGAAACGCCCGGAGAGACCCTCAGCTGGCGTTGCGAGACAGGTGATGTTCATTCCATATTTTTGCGATTCGGCATCGCAAATCGAACGAATCATGGAAATAATCCGCAAACCCAACTTTTGCGCATCTTCACTTTCGCCGTGGTGCACCCCAATCAGGCATTTCAGCGCCTCAGCCAATCCAATGAAGCCAACACTGAGCGTACCATGCTTTAGAACCGTTTCAAGGGTATCTTCTGGATTTAGCTTTTCAGAATCGAGCCACACACCTTGCCCCATCAAGAATGGAAAATTCTTAACCTTGCGTTGTGCTTGAACTCTGAATCTTGCCATAAGTTGGAGGATTACAGTATGCGTCATTACCGAGACACGATTCAGGAACGCAGGGACAATGTCAGAGTTACCGCTATCTCGAAGGTCAAGCGCTAAGCGAGGAAGATTGATTGTTGTGAATGAGAGATTCCCGCGCTGATTGCAAATCTCACGAGTAGGGTCGTAGACATTCCCAATCACCCGCGTCCTGCATCCCATATAGGCGATTTCAGTTTCAGGATGCCCTGGCTTATAATACTGCAAATTAAAAGGAGCATCCACGAAAGCGAAGTTCGGAAACAATCGCTTTGCAGATACTCGAATGGCAAGTCGATACAGGTCGTAGTTCGGGTCTCCGGGATTATAGTTGATACCCTCCTTAACCCTGAAAATCTGAATGGGGAAGATAGGAGTTTCGCCATGTCCCAATCCTGCCTCAGTAGCAAGAAGAAGCTGCTCGATTGCAAGTCTGCCTTCCCAAGAAGTGTCCATCCCGTAGTTGATAGAACTGAAGGGGACTTGAGCACCGGCTCGACTGTGCATAGTGTTTAGATTGTGGATAAAACCCTCCATCGCCTGATAGGTGTCGCGTCTGGTCTTCTCTGTGGCGTAGTTCCGTATCCATTTGGAACGACCGCAAGCGAGTTTGAATGTTACACCGCTATCGTTTCTAAGGTTTTCGAGGATAGAATGAGCCTCGTCGTAATACTTCTCGTAAGTTAGCTTAACCCCCGCAGCCATCGCATAGTCGAAATTTACGATTGCCTGCCCACCGTGCTGATCGTTCTGATTCGACTGAATGGCAATGGCAGCGAGAGCAGCGTAACTGCCAATGGATTTTGGTTCGCGAAGATGACCATGCCCCGTGTCAAACCCATTTTTAAACAGCTTCAGGAGGTCAATCTGTGTGCAGGTCGTTGTCCAGCCGTAAAAGTCAAGGTCATGAATATGAATGTAGCCTTCCCGATGGAGACGGGCGTATTCCGGCGGAACAACGTCTGCATCTAAGTAATACTCCTTTGCGGCAACACTGCCCATGTGGAGCATTGCCCCCATTGGGGTATTCCCGTTGATGTTCCCATTTTCTCGGTTGAGGTCATGATGCTCCGGGTCGTTGCAGTTGATTTCGTCGTATGCCTTGGCGACGTTGCAACCAAATTCATTAGTCCACGTCATACGTTTCGCAATAGCTTGCTTCTCGATATAATCCATTTTTAAGTGTCCTCCTCATTACTAAAATAGCATACAGAATGGTAGAGTGCGTACGGTTATTCTAAGAAAAAGAGAGATTTCAAGTCGAAATCTCTCAGAGAGTTGGTTATTCGCGTTTTTTATCCAGAATGTAGAAGAAACGACGGTAAACGTTGTAGTACATATCTTTCCCGCACGGAATCCCAAATCTAAGTTTCAAGATGTCGTAATGGGCGTTTTGCGTCACCCCGATTAACAACCATTTTGACAGACCGGGAGCAGCTTCTTCAGCAGCAGATTCGATGATGTCAATGTACTTGGCGAATCTGGCTCGCTCAATAGCCTGAGAAACCGTGAATTCGCCTGCGCTTTGTACACCATTTTGAATTTCCCTAACTGCAGGATGGCAATTGCTCATTCCGTCCAGTTCAAGGCACCTGTGCTGGTAGTCACGGAACTGCAAGCAGAAGTGCTTCAGCTCATAGTAACGGTGACGGGGAATCCAGTACGGGTTCTTACGGCTCAGTTCAGCTCGTTCACTCATGTTACCGTTTCCTCCTTTTCATTTACCGGGGAGCCTTCATCCCTCGGTAGTAATATGTTATGCATTTTTAGTCAAAAATATGCATGTTGAAATAAAAAAGTCGAAGAAATTATTTCCTTCGACTTTACTCTTCGACAACGTATATTTTTCCTGTAAATTCTATCTTTACATTCTTTGTTCGCCCAGTTTGCTTTTTATACTGGTACATCAAGTTAGACTTTGCCTTATTGAAACTTACGGCTAAAGTTTCGCCGCTCCATTTCGGGTTCGTAATCTTACCAAACACCAGCACCGGGCCAATATAAGCATACCGCTTCATAGTCAACCTCCTTTTACAAGATGCATACGCTCTCATAAAAGGGGATGCGATTTTCGACTGTGAGATAAACAAAATTTCCCGAATATCGCGAGGAACTTTGGTTATCTTACGGTTATGGAAATGGAATCGCGATTCCCAAAATGTTAATTACTGATTGGTAAGGATGAGGTCACCAGTTCAAATCTGGTTATCAGCTCCATAAGCCTTGCATTTTGCAGGGCTTTTTTCGTGTTTTGGGGCAGATTTTGCATTTATAAGCAGAACGCATTGCAGTCTCGACATTCTCCTGACCTCATCCCTATTTTTCTGCACCTGCCGCTTCCTTGACGGTGAATTTGCCCCCCAAAAAAGCACGGTGCGCAGGTCTGCCAATCGCCTGCGCACCGCAAGGTTCACTTATTTTCCTCCACTTCTACCGTCTGTACCGACTCCTCCTCCCGCCACGTCTCTTCCTTCACCAGCGTCGCGAACCAAATGCAATCCCCAACCATGCGGTTCTTATGGCTCGACGGCGAGTTAATCTTCTGATTATTCAGCGCAATCGTGCTCGATGAGCCGCCGTCGAGGTTGTAGGCGTTGTCCAGCCCAAACTGCACGCACAGGTTCGCCATCTGCACAAGGTCGAAGCCGACGGATTTCGGGGCGGTGCTTTCCGGCCCCTCGTTCGTCAGTATCAGGTATTCCAGCTTGCCGACTTGCCCGATGACCATTCGCTGGGCTTTCTTGGCTTTGCCGTTGTCGATGGTTACGTCATCAAGGTTTGTGAGCGGAACGCCGTCCACCACCAGCGCGGGGCCGAAGCAGAAGGCGTGCAGGACGGTGCCGCCGCCGGCAATGTACTCGTCCCACTTCGCCTGCGTTGTGCGGGTGATGAGGTGGAAGTCGCCATTTTCGTCCACAATCAGCTCGTCGCGGCCCTTGTGCGGGCGCATCCGCAGCGTCTGACCGTTGCGGACGACGATGCCTTGCTCATGGTAGAGGCAGTAGTCGCCGTCGATGCCCATGACGGCGTTGAAGCGCTTCGTCATGTCGTTAACGTGGCGCGCCTGCTTCGACGGGTACTTGTTCGCGAAGCCCGTGCGGAACTGGCTCACGTCGGTCAGCTTCACGCGTGCGGACATGACGGTCGTTGTGCCTTCGCCGGGAGCATCAACCTGCTGCAAATCCTGCGTCCAGTAGGTGACGTTAATCTGGATGTCGATGGAATCATCATGGTAGCCGCCGTTATTGGGCAGGTAGCAATCCGGGTTCGGCAGGTTGGGGGAAACCTTGATGTCCCACGGAATTGGCTCGAAATCAGGCGCGTCCTCCGCCAAAGCGGGAACAATCAGCAGCGCGCAGAGCAAAAGCGAAATCAGGCGTTTCATCGGGAAATGTACCTCCTACGGTGTTCTACATATCAGACGAATCAAAAGGGGAAAACGTTGTCATGTACGAAAATTTAATTTTTTTGTAACAACTTTGCGGATGCGCACCATTTCGCCCAAAAGTTGAAATTCCCTCTTGCATCAGCGCGCAAAATGGCGTATAATAAGCCTGTCAAATGACCCCGCTTGACGGGAGAAAAGCAGCTTTTGTCCTTCCAGAGAGCCGCCGGATGGTGCGAGGCGGCAGGGCGCGGGTGCTTCTTCCACTCCTGAATGGGGGCAGACGAGGAGTCTGCCGGGTTCGCCCGATACCGCGAGCATGAGTGGTCTGACGTGCGTCAGGCAAACTGGGTGGCAACGCGAGCTTCTCGTCCCGGAATTTTACGGGATGGGAAGCCTTTTTGGTTTCCGCCAAGCAAAAAAGGAGGATTTTTTCCGATGCTGGACATCAATCTGCTCCGTACCAATCCCGAATTGGTGAAGGAGAACATCCGCAAGAAGTTTCAGGACGAAAAGCTCGTCATGGTTGACGAAGTCGTCGAGATGGACAAGGAGTACCGCGCCGCGATTCAGCAGGCGGACACCCTGCGCAACCAAATTAAGGTTGCGTCCAAGCAGATCGGCATGCTGATGGGCAAGGGTCAGAAGGAAGAGGCCGAAAAGGCGAAGGAACAGGTCGCCGTTTACAAGGCGGATCTGGAGGGTCTGGCGGCGAAGGAAGACGAACTGCAGGCGGAAATCCGCAAGCGGATGCTCGTCATTCCGAACATCATTGACCCGTCTGTGCCGATTGGCAAGGATGACAGCCAGAACGTGGAAATCGAGCGCTTCGGCGAGCCCGTCGTGCCGGATTTCGAGATTCCGTATCATGTGGATATCATGGAGCGCCTGCACGGCATCGACCTTGACAGCGCCCGCAGGACCTCCGGCAACGGCTTCTATTACCTCATGGGCGATATTGCCCGCCTGCACTCCGCGATTCTGTCCTATGGCCGTGATTTCATGATCGACCGCGGCTTCACCTACTGCATCCCGCCGTACATGATCCACGGCGACGTGGTGACGGGCGTGATGAGCTTCGCCGAGATGGAGAACATGATGTACAAGATCGAGGGCGAAGACCTCTATCTGATTGGTACGTCCGAGCACTCGATGATCGGCAAGTTCATTGATACGATTCTGGACGAAAGCCAGCTGCCGCAGACGCTGACCAGCTATTCCCCCTGCTTCCGCAAGGAAGTTGGCGCGCATGGCATTGAGGAGCGCGGCGTGTACCGCATCCACCAGTTCGAGAAGCAGGAGATGATCGTCGTCTGCAAGCCGGAGGACAGCCCGATGTGGTTCAACCGCCTGTGGCAGAACACCGTCGATTTCTTCCGCTCGATGGATATCCCGGTTCGCACGCTGGAATGCTGCTCCGGCGACCTTGCTGACCTGAAGGTGAAGTCGCTGGACGTGGAAGCGTGGTCTCCGCGCCAGAAGAAGTACTTTGAGGTCGGCAGCTGCTCGAATCTGGGCGATGCGCAGGCACGCCGCTTGAAGATTCGCGTCAAGGGCGACGACGGCCGCAAATACTTCGCGCATACGCTGAACAACACCTGTGTTGCGCCGCCGCGTATGCTGATTGCCTTCCTCGAAAACAACCTGCAGGCCGACGGCCGCATCCGCATTCCGGAAGCGCTGCGCATGTACATGGGCGGGAAGGAATATATCGGCTGATTGGGCTGAAGGGAAAATTGCAAAGGGACGGGTGCAGGGGGTGCAATGCTCCCTGCCCCCGTTTTTTCTTTTCCCCGCGCCCTTCTTTTCCGCCGCCCGCCCGCATACCATCCATCAGCCGAATCAACGGGCAAGGAGGCGGACAAACATGAAACTTCCCAAACTTCCGAAACTTCCATCCCTCAAATCCCTTCATCTCCCCAGGCGCATCACCATGGAACGGCTGCTCATTGTCTCTGCGGCGGCGCTTGTAGTTGTCCTCGCCGTCCGCGGCGGACAGCAGACCCAAACCGCCATGCAGCAGACTGACTTCACCCCCGATGTCAGCACCCAAACCATCGCGGACGCATCGCCGGATGTCGAAATGACCGCTATCGTCTGCTGGTATGAGGACGGCGAGGGGTATCTCGTGCCGGTCACGCGCCAGATTCCGCTGCAGGACGGCGTGGCGAAGGCGACGCTGAGCCTGATGGTGAAGTCATCCGAAAATGACCTCGCGGCGGCACGGATGGGGCTGCGGAACGTTATTCCAGAGGGCGTTACGTTCGATTTGGACATTTCCGGCGGCAAGGCGCGCGTGGACTTGAGCAAGGAGGCGCTGAGCTGCCAGAACGCGGAAGAAGAGCTGCTGATGGTGCAGGGGACGGCGGCGGCGCTGTGCGGATTTGACACGGTGCAGGAGGTGACGTTCCTCTTTGACGGTCAGAAACGCTCGCAGTTGACGCACGGGACGGACGTGTCCGGCGTGTTCAAGGCGGACAGCGTGAATCTGGAAAGCGTGGAGACGACGGCAAACCTGACAAATGCGTCGCGGGTGCAGCTGTATTTCCCGTCGGCGGATGGGCGGCTGATGGTGCCTGTTACGCGGACGGTGTTTTCCCCTGCTGACCTGACCACGGCAATGCTGGAACTGGCAAAAGGCCCGGAGAAGGACAGCGGGCTGGAAATTCCGCTGCCGAAGGACTGTGGTCTGCGGTCGGTGACGCTGAAGAACGGTGTCGCGACAATTGACTTCACAAAAGAATTTGCGTCCCTTGCGACGGCGGAGGACGCGAGCGCGGCGACAAGTCAGGCGCTCCGGGCGATTGTGTTCACGGCGAGCCAATTTCCGGGCGTGAAGAAAGTCGAGGTGCTGGTGGAAGGAAAGCCGTTTGAGGCGCAGCCGTCCGCGGTGACGACGTTCGTGAATCAGGCGGACGAAGTGATGGCGCAGTATCCGGGGCTGATTACGGTGGACTAATACTATTTCCTGCATTCGCCTGCGCCATCTGCTTGCGCCGCGAATTTGGAAATAGTATAAAAAGGCGGGTGCGCGGAGCTTCAAACTCCATGCACCCGCTTTGCGTATATCAATAATTACTTCTTGTTTCCCCCGAACAGCCCCGTGATTCCGCCCAGAATCCCGCGCGTCACCTGCCGCGTCACTTCGCGGGTCGCGGTGCTAATCGCCGTATTCTGCACGCGCCCCAGCAATGAGTCGTTCTTCCGGGCGCGCGCGGCACGTTCTTCGCGCAGTTCATCCGCGTGCTTCCGGCGTTCTTCCGCCTGGCGATCCTTTTCGGCTTTTTCAGCCGCTTTGCGTTGCTTTTCCGCCTCGCGCTCCTGCGCCTTCGTTGTTGTCGGCGCTGCTGCGGGCTGCGCCTGAGCCGGGACGTAATTGCCCGTCGCGGGGTCAAGCTGCATCGGCATCATCTTCTGCACATACTGCCCGCTTGCCGGGTCGTAGACCATCACCAGCATGTTCTGTACCTGCGGCTGCTGCACAGTCAGCACCGGGACAGGCTGCGCCTGACCTATCGGCTGCTGCTCCTGCTGATTCTGCCACGCCGGACGTGCGGGTTCGTCCGCCGCCATCCACGCGGGACGCGGCGTGCTGCCCTGTGCGGCAGGCTGCGCCTGAGCCATCGGCTGTGCCTGAGCCATCGGCTGTGCAGCCTCGCGCTGCACATAATGCCCTGTCTGCGGGTCGAACACGAGGAACGCATCGGGGCGGCTGACCGTCGGCGCAGCGGTCGAAATCTGCGGCGCGGCGGCTTCCGGCGCGGGCATCTGCTCCTTCTGGAACGCACTTGCCAGCATTTCGTAGGCGGAAACGCGGTCAACCGGCGTGTCGTAAACGCCGCGGAAGGGGCTGGATTCGATGCACTCCTGCCGCACAGCGCCGTCGATGGCGTTCATGGCACTCTGCGGGGGGAGGATGGTCGCGCGCTCGACGATGCTCGGCGCACCGTCCGCATCGAGGAAGGAAACCAGCGCTTCGCCTGTTTTGAGCGTGGTGATGGCTTCTGCCGTATCGAACGCGGGATTCGCGCGGAAGGTCATCGCAGCGGTGCGGACGGCCTTCTGGTCAAGCGGCGTGTAGGCGCGCAGGGCGTGCTGAACGCGGTTGCCGAGCTGCCCCAGAATGCTCATGGGAATGTCGCAAGGGTTCTGGGTGACGAAATACACGCCGACGCCCTTGGAGCGAATCAGCCGGACGACCTGCTCCAGCGTTTCCAGCAGCGCCTTGGGGCAGTCGTCGAAGAGCAGGTGCGCCTCGTCGAAGAAGAACACCATGCGCGGCTTGTCCAAATCGCCGCATTCGGGCAGCAGCTCGTACAGCTCCGACAGCATCCACAGCAGGAAGGTCGAGTACAGCCGGGGCTTGCGGTAGAGCACGTCCGCCGCGAGGATGTTGATAACGCCGCGCCCGTTTTCATCAAGCTGCATCCAGTCGGCGATGTTCAGCGCGGGTTCGCCGAAGAAGGCATTGCCGCCCTCGTCCTCCAGCATGGCGACGGCGCGCTGAATCGCACCGACAGATGCCATGGACACGTTGCCGTAATCGAGCGTGTACTCCTTGGCGTGTTCCCCGACGTAGGCAAGCATGGCCTTCAAGTCCTTGAGGTCGAGCAGGAGCATGTTCTCGTCATCCGCGACGCGGAAGAGGATGCTCAGCACGCCTGCCTGCGTGTCGTTGAGGTTCATCAGCCGCGCGAGCAGTGTCGGCCCCATTTCGCTCACGGTTGTGCGGACGGGATGCCCCTCTTTGCCGAACACGTCCCAGAACACGGTCGGGAATGTGCGGTACTCGAACGTCGGCACGCCGCACTGCGTCAGGCGATTGGCGATATTGTCGCTGTGTGTGCCGGGCTGCACCATCCCGGCGAGGTCGCCCTTGATATCCGCGAGGAACACGGGCACGCCCATGTCCGAAAATCCCTCTGCCAGCACCTTGAGGGAGACGGTTTTGCCCGTACCGGTCGCCCCGGCAATGAGACCATGGCGGTTTGCCATCTGCGGCAGCAGGCAGACGGGGTGTTCACCCGTTCCAAGCCAGATTTTGCCTTCGTAGAGCATGTGTGTTGTGTTCTCCTTTTTCCTTTTATAGTGGTACTATTGGTACTTCTTTATCGCGGCAGGGGTTTCGCCTCTGCGGAGGCGACCAGAGGGCTTTGCGGTCGCCCTCCGGACTCCTTCGCACGCACACCCATGTTACTTGGATTTTATCGAAAATGCGATTAGTGGGTGTGCCGTTACTCCTTCTTCTCATCCATCTCCGCTGTGCGTTCCGAAATAATATACCGCGGACGCTGCTTGACTTCCAAGTAGATTTTGCCGATGTATTCCCCGATGATACCGAGAAACAGGCACTGCATCCCGCCAACGAAGCATACCAGACAAGCCAGCGACGCCCAGCCAGCCACCGAATGCCCGGCAATCGCGGCAATCACTGCCCAGATAATGCCGATAAATGACAGAATCGTGATAAACAGCCCGGCGAAGAACACCATGCGAATCGGTTTGACCGATAGGCTTGTGATGCCGTCGAACGCCAGCCCCAGCATCTTCTTCAGCGGATAGTGGCTTTCGCCCGCAATGCGCTCGTGGCGCTCGTAGGAGACGCTGGTGGACTTGAACCCGACCAGCGGAACCATCCCGCGCAGATACAGGTTTACTTCGCGGAATTTCGCCAATTCCTGCAGGGCACGGCTGGAAATCAGGCGATAATCCGCGTGATTAAACACAACCTCCGCGCCCATTGCGCTGAGCAGCTTGTAGAAGCCTTCTGCCGTGAAGCGCTTGAAGAACGTGTCGGTATCACGCTTGGAGCGCACGCCGTAGACGATTTCGCAGCCGTCAAGGTACGCATCCACCATCGCGTCCATGGCGTTGATATCGTCCTGCCCGTCGCAGTCGATGCTGATGGTGATGTCGCAGCGGTCTTTCGCCTCCATCAGCCCTGCCCAGACCGCCCTTTGGTGCCCTCGGTTGCGGCTCTGCGCAATGCCTTGGAAGCACGGGTCTTTCGCGGACAGCGCCGTGATAATCTCCCACGTCTTGTCCTTGCTGCCGTCGTTGACGAACAGAATGCGGCTCTCGTCGCTGATTTTCCCCGCGTCTGCGAGCTGACGCACCTTGTCGCGGAACATGCCGCTGGTAATCGGCAGTACGCTTTCTTCGTTGTAGCAGGGAATCACAATATACAATACAGGCTTGTGTGCCACGCAGAAACACCTCCAGTATGGTTGATTATGTCTTATTATAGCACATTTTCTCCTGCTTGAACAGGTTCTTTTTGCAACAGTTTCGACGCAATTATTGTTCACAAAATATTTACAAACACTTCCGACATTCGTTACAAAGTCGTGCTATGATACGGAAAGTACTCCAAGAGGGGTGCGGCTATCAAAGGAAGTGTGCTTATGAATCAGGCGGCAATTGGTCAGTATATCGCAGGCAAGCGCACTGCGCAAGGAATGACGCAAGAGCAGCTGGCGCAGAAAATTGGCGTATCGCAGAAATCCTTGATGCGCTGGGAAACGGGCAAACGTCTGCCCGATGCTGACGCGGTGGAAGCGCTCTGCACGGCGCTGGGTATCACCCTGCCGGAACTGCTCAATGGCAAGGATTCGCCGCAGAAGGAAGAAATGCAGCTGACGCATGACGCACAGATGCTTGACCTGCTGCGCCGGATGCAGCGCACAGTCTATGAGCAGCATATTCTCTACGGCGTTCTGCTGATTCTGCTGGGTATCGCGAGCAACGCATTGTCTGCGCTGGTCGGCGGCAGCCATGTCAAGGAATTCTTTTCGGGTGTGCTGATGGGGATGTCCGTTGCGGAAATGCTGGCGGGGGTCGTCATCGTTGCCATCCATGTGATTCACGGAAAATGCGAGGAGTAATTAGCAATTTGAGAAATCATTGCGCATTGAAAAGCGGTCGCGTGACCGCTTTTTTCGTTTTGGGAAATCGCAGAAACATGCCTTTTTTCCTTGACCCCTTCGGCATTCCGATGTATAATAAACAATGGTGTATTAGCGCATTGAGCAGAAAGGGGTGAGTGTTCTGTACGCACAGGTAATTGTGGACATTGTGCATGAGAATGTTGCGCACACGTTTACCTACCGCATTCCGGACGGCATGACGCTCACCGCCGGACAGCGCGTGGAAGTTCCGTTCGGGCGGATGCGCAAGGAGGGGGTCGTCCTCTCCCTGACGCAGGAGACGGACGTGCCGCCGGAAAAGCTCCGCGATATCCTCCGCCCGCTGGAGGATTATGCCGCTATCTGCCCCACGCTGCTGACGCTCGCCCAGCAGATGGCGGACGACGTGCATTGCCCACTGGCGGAAACGCTGCGGCTGATGCTGCCCGCCCAAATGCGCGGTGGACGCATTCAGGTGAAAACGCAGACGGTCGCGCAGGCCGCGAAGCCACGCGAAATGCTGGAAGCGGCGACACTGGCGGAGAAACGCTCGCCGAAACGGCGTCTGCTGCTGACGGTCTTATCCGACGGGCGGACGCACCCGGTGGAGGAATTGAAGCTGCTCGTCCGCGAGCCGCTGCAAGCGCTGCGCCAGATAGAAGCAGCCGGACTAATTGCCCTGCGGGAAGAAGAAGTGCTGCGCCGGCCGGGCGGCAATACGCCGGACACCGCCGTCCCTGACCCGCCCCTCACGCCGGGGCAGGAGGAAGCGCTGTCTGTCATGCTGCCGGATTTGCGCAGTGGACAGGGAAAATACCTGCTCCACGGTGTGACGGGCAGCGGCAAAACCGAGGTGTTCATCCGCCTCGTGCGCCAGACGCTCGTGCAGGGGAAATCCGCCATGATTCTCGTGCCGGAAATCGCCCTCACGCCGCAAATGGTCATGTGGTTTCGGGCGCGGTTCGGGGCGGTTGCGGCGGTGCTGCACTCGCGGCTCAGCGCGGGCGAGCGCTTTGATGAGTGGCGGCGCATCCGGCGCGGCGACGCGCGGGTCGTCATCGGCGCACGGTCAGCGGTGTTCGCGCCGTGCGGAAATTTGGGGCTGATTGTCGTGGATGAGGAGCACGAATCGACGTATATCTCCGACCGTCATCCGCGATATGACGCGCGCGAAGTTGCCATCCGCCGATGCGAAAATGAGCACGCGACGCTTCTGCTCGCCTCCGCCACGCCCAGCATCCTGTCCTTCGCCAGGGCACGGCGCGGGGATTATGTGCTGCTTGAAATGCCCTCCCGCGTCGGCAACCGCCCGATGCCGCAGGTCACGCTGGTAGACATGCGCAAGGAGATGGAGAACGGCAACCGAAGCGTATTTTCCGGGCAATTGGTCGCGGCACTCAAGAACTGCGTCGCGCGCGGCGAACAGGCCATGCTGCTGATGAATCGGCGCGGGTACAACAGCTTCGTCAGCTGCCGAAGCTGCGGTTATGTCGTCAAATGCCCGAACTGCGATGTCGCCATGACCTACCACGTCGTGGGCAGCGGGCAGACCGAGGCGAAACTCCACTGTCACTACTGCGGATTCGCCGCGCTGCCGCCGAACACCTGCCCGAAATGCGGCAGCAAGTATATACGTTATTTCGGCGCGGGGACGCAGAAAATCGAGGAAGAATTGAAGAAGCTCTTCCCGCAGGAAAACGTCATCCGCATGGATATTGACACGACCTCCGGCAAGGATGGTCACGCAAAGCTGCTCGATGAGTTCCGCTCCGGGCGCGCAAAGCTGCTCGTCGGCACGCAGATGATTGCCAAGGGGCTGGATTTCCCGAAGGTGACGCTGGTGGGCGTGATTGCGGCGGATATGACGCTGAATTTGCCCGACTACCGCGCGCGGGAGCGGACATTCCAGCTGCTGACGCAGGTCGCCGGGCGTGCCGGACGCGGCACACTGCCGGGGCAGGTCATCATCCAGACGTACAAGCCGGAGGATGAGGTGATTCAGACCGCTGCCGCGCAGGACTACCGCGCGTTCTTTGAGCTGGAGTTCGATCGCCGGCGGACGGGGTTGTATCCGCCGTTCACGATTCTGGCGCGCCTGCTGGTGGAGAGCAATTCGCCGCAGAAGGCGCGGGAGGTCGCGACGGCGCTTCATGCGCGGTGCGAGGAGCTGCTTAACGCGCATCCGCAGTGGAAGAAGCGGGCGCTGATGGTGCGGCTTGACCAGCCGAGCATCACGGTTTTGCGCGGAAAAACGCGCTGGCATGTGCTGATGAAGCTGCTGGTGCATCCGGAGACGGAGCAGTTTGCCGCGGCATTGAGCGAGCTGGCGCGGGAGAAGCAGGAGGGCGCGGAGGTGTACTTTGAGTACAACCCCACGACCATGATGTAAATGTGGTTTTATTTCCCTGAAATCGCGTGAATTGTGTGGGTATCCTGTGGATAAACACGCGGAAGCAGTATGCAGATGCGACCAACTCAATCGCGCGAAAGGGTCAAGGGACGAAGTCCCTTGCGGAGTCCAGAGGCAGAGCCTCTGGTGGGGTTTAAGGGGCGACCCCCCTTCGGTTCCCCTTTTATAGGAAGGAGTATTGTAACTTATGGCGATTCGGAAGATTGTGAAGATTGGCGATGATTGCTTGCGGCAGGAGTGCCGGAAGCAGGAGAAGTTTGATTTGCGGCTGAAAATCCTGCTGAAGGATATGGCGGACACGATGTATAAGGCGGAGGGCGTCGGGCTGGCGGCGCCGCAGGTTGGGGTGCTGCGCCGCGTGGTCGTGATTGATGTGGGTGATCAGGGGGACGGGCTGCTGGAACTCATCAACCCCGTCATCACCATGCGCGAGGGCGAGCAGTGCGGTCGCGAAGGCTGCCTGTCGCTGCCGGGACGTCAGGCGGTCGTTACCCGCCCGCGTAAAGTCACCGTGCAGTACCAGAATCGCGACGGCGTGCATTGCGAAAAGACGGTTGAAGGGCTGTTCGCGCGCGCGGTCTGCCACGAGCTGGATCACCTGGACGGCAAGCTCTACATCGACGTGATGGATCGCGAACTGACGCCGGAGGAAATCGAAGGGCATATCCCGGAGGACGACAACCAGTGAGAATCGTGTTTATGGGTACGCCGGATTTTGCCGTGCCTTCCCTCAAAGCGTTGGTGGAGGGCGGATATTCGGTCGTCGGCGTGGTCACGCAGCCCGACCGCCCCAAGGGGCGCGGCAAGAAGCTCGCCATGTCCCCCGTCAAGGAGTACGCCATCCAACAGGGCATCCCTGTCCTCCAGCCGGAGCGTATCAGCCGGGATGGGTATGAGGATCTGCTGAATCTCCACCCCGATTTGTGCGTCACGGCGGCGTTCGGGCAGATTCTCTCGCAGAAAATCCTCGATATTCCGCCGCTGGGGACGATTAACGTCCATGCGTCGCTCCTGCCCAAGCACCGCGGCTCTGCGCCGATTGCGTGGGCAATGGTGCAGGGCGACAAGACCACCGGGGTGACCACCATGATGACCGCGCGCGGCATCGACAACGGCGATATGCTCCTCAAAGCCGAAACGCCGATTGACCCCGCCGAAACGTGCGGCGAACTGACGGCGCGCCTGAGCGAAATCGGCGCGAAGCTGCTGATTGAGACGCTTCAAGCTCTCGAAAATGGGACGCTTGAGCGCATTCCGCAGGACGAAAGCCAAATGACCTACGACCCCAAGCTCGAAAAGGACATGGGCGTTATCGACTGGACGCAGGACGCGGCGGACATTGTGCATCGGATTCACGGCCTGAACCCGTGGCCCGGCTGCACAAGCGCTGCCCCTGGCGGAACGTGGAAGCTCCTGCGTGCCGAAGTTGCGGACATGAGCGGTCAGCCCGGCGAAGTCCTTGCGGCGGATGGCAAGGAAGGACTGATTGTCGCGGCGGGGAAGAACGCTGTGCGCGTCCGCCAGCTGCAAGTGCCCGGCGGAAAGCCGATGGATGCACGGGATTATCTGCGCGGTCACGCAATGGCCGCTGGAACAATGTTGAAAGAGGATACGGAAAATGAGTGACGAGAATCGACAGGGCAGCGGCAACTTCCGCGCAAACAACGGCGGACAGAAGCGTCCCGCGGGTGGCAATCGCATGAGCGGAAACCGTACTGGCGGCAAAAATTTCGGCGGCAAGAAGCCGTTCAGCGGTGAGAAACGCTCCTTCGGTGGCAGCAAGCCTGCGTTTGGCGGCGAGAAACACTCTTTTGGTGGGGACAAGCCCGCGTACAACGGGGAAAAACGCTCCTTTGGTGGAAATAAGCCTGCGTACAACGGCGAAAAGCGTTCCTTTGGTGGCGATAAGCCCGCATACAACGGCGAAAAGCGCACCTTCGGTGGGGACAAGCCCGCGTATAACGGCGAAAAGCGCGCCTTCCGTGGGGACAAGCACAATGATGGCGACAAACGCCCGGCAAAATCGGGCTTCAGTGGGGAAAGACGCCCGTATGGGGACAAAAAGCCGCCCTTTGGTGGAAAACCGGGATTCCGTTCCGGAGAAAAGCGCCCCTACGGTGGCGGCAATGGGGAACGCCGTCCCTATCCGGCAAAACCGGCTGCCCCGAAGGTGGAGGGCAGCGATGGTCTGCCCGCGCGCCGTCTCGCGCTCGAAGTCATCCGCGCGGTGACGGAGAACGACGCGTATGCCTCCCTCGTGCTGGACGAAAAGCTGAACAAGTGCACGCTGCCGCTGGTTGACCGCCGTCTGGCGGCGCGGCTGGTGTACGACACGCTGGAGCACCTGCTGACGCTCGACTACGCGCTCAATTCGCTGATGGCGAAGCCCGACACGGACGTGAAGCTGCGCAACGTGCTGCGGCTGGGGGCGTGTCAGATTCTACTGGAAGACCGCATCCCGGAGAGCGCAGCGTGCAACACGTCGGTCGCGCTGTGCAAGGAGCTGGGCATGGAGGGACTGGCAGGCGTGTGCAACGGCATCCTGCGCAACCTCGTGCGGCAGAAGGACGAAATCAAGTATCCGGACATGGAAACGGAGCCCGTCAAGGCGCTGTCCATTCGGTACAGCGTGCCGGAATGGCTCGTGGAGCGCTTGATGGCTGACTGGGGCGAGGACGCGGAGAAGCTCATGGGCTTCCATCAGCCGAACGCCGCCATCACCATCCGCCCGAACCTGATGAAGATGGACGAAGCCGCTTTTGAGCAGTTCCTCAATAGCAAGGTCTGGGAAAAGGAAAAGGGGATGCTGCCCTTCTCGTGGCGCATCCGCAACATGGCGGAAATTGCGCATGACGCGGGCTTCGTCGGCGGCAAGTTCTCCATCCAGAGCGAAAGCAGCATGATGGTCTGCCTCGCCGCTGCGCCGAAGAACGGAATGCAGATTCTGGATGCGTGCGCCGCGCCGGGCGGCAAGAGCTGCCTGATGGCGGAAATGATGCAGGGCACGGGGCGCGTGCAGGCGTGGGAGCTGCATCCGCACCGGGCGGATTTGATTGCCGCGCAGGTGCAGCGTCTGGGGCTTGAAAACGTGCGCCCGATGACGCGCGACGCCCTCAAGCACCGCGAAGAGCTGGACGGCACGATGGACGTTGTGCTGCTGGATGCGCCGTGTTCGGGGCTTGGCGTGATGAGCGAAAAGCCGGACGTGAAATACCGCGTGACGGCACAGAGCGTCGATGAGCTGGTGCAGCTGCAAAGCAATCTGCTGGACGCGGTCTGCCCGTATGTGAAGAAGGGCGGCACGCTGGTGTACTCCACCTGCTCGGTGCTGAAGGACGAAAACGTGCGTCAGGCGGAGAAATTCCTCGCGCGTCACCCGGAATTTGAGCTGCTGCCGCTGCCGGAGACGATTCCGGCTTCCGTGCGGCAGTATGAAACGACCGGCTTGCAGCTCCTGCCGCAGCGCGACGGCATCGAGGGCTTCTATATGTGCCGGATGCGGAGGAAAAAGGCATGACCGAACTGACAGGCATGACGCCGCAGGAGCTGTCCGACTGGTGCAAGGCGCAGGGAATGCCCGCTTTTCGCGGCAAGCAGATTTTCCGCTGGATTCATCAGGGCGCGGATTTTGACGCGATGACGAATCTGCCGGCGGCGATGCGCGCGCAGCTGAAGGAAATCGCTGTGGCGCAGCCGGTCAGCATCATTGACGAGCGGAAAAGCCAGATTGACGATACGGTGAAATTCCTCTTTGGTTTGAAGGATGGCAACTGCGTCGAGGGTGTGCTGATGCACTACCACCACGGCTATACGCTGTGCATCTCGACGCAGGTCGGCTGCCGCATGGGGTGCAAGTTCTGCGCCAGCACGCTGGAAGGGTGCGTCCGCTCGCTGACGGCGGGGGAGATGCTGGGCGAAGTGCTGGCGGCGAACCGGTATCTGGACGGCAAAGACCGCGTCCACAACATCGTGCTGATGGGCAGCGGCGAACCGCTGGACAACTACGACAACGTCTGCCGATTCCTGCGCCTGCTGCGCGAGGAAGACGGCGTGAATATCGGCTTGCGCAATGTGAGCCTCTCCACCTGCGGGCTGGTGCCGAAGATGTACCAGTTCGCGGAGGAGAACCTGCCGGTCACGCTGTCGGTGTCGCTCCATGCGCCGAACGACGAGATTCGCCGCCAGACCATGCCCGTCGCCAACGCCTATCCGATGGACGAGCTGCTTGCCGCTTGCCGGAATTACATCGACAAGACCGGGCGGCGCGTCATCTTCGAGTACGCACTGGTGGGCGGCGTAAACTGCGAGGAAAAGCACGCGATTGAACTGGCGAGCCGGCTGCGCGGAATGCAGTGCCATGTCAACCTGATTCCGCTCAACGCCGTGGAAGAGCGCCACTTGAAGGGCGTGAACGAACAGACCGTGCAGCGTTTCCTGCATAAGCTGGAGGAACTGCACATTTCCGCGACTCGCCGCCGCGAAATGGGTGACGACATTGAGGGCGCGTGCGGCCAGCTGCGCCGCAAGACACTTACTACTCTACACGACCCGCAGGGAGAAGAAGCATGAGCCGCAAAATCCGTTTCAGCAAGGAGAGCCAGAGCTCACTGAATGATTTCTTCGTTCACCGCAGTCCGGAACAGCCGAAGTCCAAGGCGGAAGAGAATCTGCCCGCCGGGATTCTCAGCGCCTTCCGCACGGACGTGGGCAAAGTGCGCGCAAACAATCAGGATGCGCCTATTGTGTCGGAGAAGCTGCGCCTGTACGGGGTGGCGGACGGCATGGGCGGCCACAAGGGCGGCGAAGTAGCGTCCACCAGTGCGCGCGACGACCTGCTGCGGGAGTTGGAAGGGAAAACGCCCTCGGTCGCGGCGCTCTCCGGCGCGATTGAGGAGGTCAACCGCCAAATCTACCATCAGCAGGAGCATGACGACGCACTGACCGGCATGGGGACGACGCTCTCCGTCCTCTGGATGAGCGACAATTTCGTATACATCGGTCATGTAGGGGACAGCCGTGTGTATCTGCTGCGCGACGGCGAGTTCAAGCAGATGACGCTTGACCACTCTCTGGTGGAGCAGCTGGTGCGCGAAGGCGTGCTGACGGAGGAAGAGGCGCAGAATCACCCGATGCGCAACATCATCACCCGCGCGATTGGCACGGATGAATCGGTGGAGGTGGACGTGGTGGTGGAGGAGCGCCGCAAGGGAGACCTGTGGCTTGCCTGCTCCGATGGTCTGCACGGCTTGGTGGATGACCGCCAAATGCGCGATGCGCTGCGCCAGTATGCGCCGGAAAAGGCGGCGGATGTGCTGCTCAAAGCCGCACTGGATGCGGGCGGACGCGACAACGTGACGCTCGTCATCGTGCATGACGGGGAGGAACCGGCATGAATGCGTTGATTCAGCCTGGCCGCATCCTCGCCGGCCGCTACCGCATTGATCAGCAGATCGGCGTGGGCGGCATGGCGGTGGTTTACCGCGCGACCGACCTCAATACACAGCATTTCGTCGCCGTCAAAGTTCTTAAACCGGAGTACAATCAGGATGCGGAGTACGTCGCGCGCTTTCAGCGGGAGGCGGAAGCCGCGTCGAAAATGACGCACCACAACATCGTCAACCTGCTGGATGTCGGCATGGATTCCAGCGGCAACCGCTACCTCATCATGGAGTACGTCGAGGGGCAGACGCTCAAGGACGTCATCCGCGAAAAAGGGCGGCTGAGCGAAACATCGGCAGTGCAGATTACCATCCGTATTCTCTCTGCGCTGCAGCACGCACATTCCAACGGCATCATCCACCGTGACATTAAGCCGCAGAATATCCTCATGCAGTCCGACGGACATGTGAAGGTGGCGGATTTCGGCATCGCGCGCATGGCAAACAAAAATACGCTTGCCAAGGGCGATTCCGTCATGGGGTCGGTGCACTACTTCAGCCCCGAACAGGCGTCGGGCAAGGAAGCAGGGGTCACGAGCGACATTTACAGCGTCGGCGTGACGCTCTACGAGATGCTCACCGGGCGTGTGCCGTTTGACAGCAATAACCCCGTCGCCATTGCGATGCAGCACATCCACAATACGCCTGTGCCGATTCAGCAGTACGCGCCGGAAACGTCGGACGCGGTGTGCCATGTCTGCATGAAGGCAATGGACAAAAATCCGGCGTACCGCTATCAGTCCGCGTGGGATATGGCGAGGGATCTTCGCCACGCCATCAGCGGGCAGGTGGGAGAGATGGAGCCGCGCATCGTTGACGGCAGGCTTCCGGGGGACGGCGAGAGCGGCGGAATGCAGCCTGCACGCCGCCAGCCCAGCAGACGCATGGTGCGCAAAAAGCACCCCGCCAGCTGGTGGGTGATTACACTGCTGATGTCACTGGTTGTCTGTTACGGGCTGTTCGTCGGCACGAAGGCGATTTACGAGCGCGTGGTCAACAGCGCAGTGGTTGACGAGTACATGGGCATGGATGTCTCAGCGGCGCAGCGGCAGATTCAGCGCGCCGGACTGCGCCCGGAAATCATGGAAATCAATCACCCGACCATCAAGGCGGGTGAGGTCATTCTGCAAGCGCCGCAGGAGGGGACGACCCTGCGCAAGAATGACGTGGTGGTGCTGACTGTCTCGAAGGGTCCATCCACCCAGACCGTGCCGAAAATTACGAATTTGACCGTCTCGGACGCAATTACGACGCTATCCCCCTATGGGCTGACGCTGACGATTGTCGAGTATGTGGTCAGCGCGACGGTTCCGGCGGGGCGCATCATCAGCCAAAGCCCGGAAGAAGGCAGCGTGTGCATGTCAGGCGACGCGGTGAGTGTGTCGGTGTCCGGCGGGATGGCGGTTGTGCCGAATGTGTACGGGCGGCATCTGGCGGATGCGCAGGAGCTGATTGCGGCATCGGGATTGTCGCTGAACCAGAACATCACCTTCTTGGAGACGGATGACACGACGATGCACGGGCTGGTTGCGCAGCAGTCGCCGTCGGGCGGCAGCGAGGTGATTGCCTCCGCGAAAGTGTCGCTGACGCTCTACCGCGTACCGTCGATGATGGCGCGGGCGAAGGTGCTTTTGTCCCTGCCGCAGACGGAAAGCATGATGCACGTCCGTGTGACGCTGGTGGAAAGCGGCGTGGAGTACACGGCGTACGAGGGGGATTTTCCCGCTAACGCCAGCCGCGAGCCGGAGGTTGAGCTGTGCGGCAATGAGCCGGGCATGTATACCTACCGCGTCTATTGCGACGGCGAATTTGCCTATCAGCAGCAGGTGAATATGGAATGAGAGAACCAGAAATGACGCAGGAATTGCAGGCGGAATTGCATCAAGGCGTGCTTGTGCGCTTCTTCGGCGGCTTTTATGTCGCAGCGGACGCGGACGGGCAGGAGTACACGCTCCGCTGCCCGAAAAAATTCCGCCATCAGCGCCTGTCGCCCCTTGTGGGGGATGCGGTGCGCTTTACGCCGGGGCAGGGCGAAGAGGAAGGCTGGCTGGTGGAAATTCTGCCGCGCAAGACCGAGTGCATCCGCCCGCCCGTGGCAAATGTGACGCTGCTGCTTGTGAGCATCTGCCCGTCGCCTGAACCGGATCTGCTGCTGGTAGACCGTCTGCTGGCGCGCGCGAAGAAGCAGGGCATGAAAACGGCGCTCATCGTCGGCAAATGTGACCTTGACGGCGGCAAACTGCTCGCCCGAATGCAGGAGGAGTATCGCGGGGCGGACTGCCCGGTGCTGGGTGTCAGCGCGCGGAACAAGGAAGGGCTGGATAGCGTTCGGGCGCTGATGCGCGGGGCGGACTGCTGCTGTCTGGCGGGGCAGAGCGGCGTGGGCAAATCGACGCTGCTGAACGCGCTGCTTGACTTGCAGCTGGAGACGGGTGAAATCAGCGAGAAAATCCAGCGCGGCAAGAACACAACGCGCTATGCGCAGCTGCTGATTCATGACGGCATCCGCGTGCTGGATACGGCGGGCTTCAGTCTGCTGGAAACAGAGAAGGGCATGGAGCCGGAAAAATTGCAGGAATTGTACCCGGAATTTCAGCCGTACATCGGGCAGTGTCGCTTCCAGCCCTGCCTGCATGACCGCGAACCCGGCTGTGCCGTCACGCAGGCGGTGCAGGCGGGGGAGATTGACGGGAATCGGGTCGAACGGTATCGGGAACTGCTGGCGGATGTCAGGCTGGCGTGGAAGAATCGGTATCAGTGACATAAAAGCAAACAAAATCACCCCGGCGTGTGACCAAAGCGGTTCACATGCCGGGGTGAGTTTCTATTCGATTAGCCGATGCCATCCCGCTCGAACTATTTCCATTTTGGAAACAGTTGCGGCAGGGGCGGAGCGCCTTTTGCGGAATTGCCCGTGGGTATTTCCATTTTGGAAACAACCACTCCCGCGCCGCTCACTTCCGCCTGAGTTTCGCCACAAAGAACCCCTCAAACCTTTCATCCGGTTTGACGCACACGACCCCATCTACCTTCGTCGGCAGCAGCGGCACGTCAGTCAAGAACGGGTGTTCAATCGGCACAACCTCACAGATGCCCATGCTCACTGCGCTCTGCACGATGTCCTCATTTTCCATTTGCAGCACCGAGCACGTCGAGTAGACCATTTCGTGCTTCTTCGGCAGCAGGGACAGCGCCTTTTGCAGCAGCACTTTCTGCGTTTTTGCGATCTTTGCCAGCCAGTCCGCCGTCATCCGCCGCTGCGGTTCGCCGTCTTCAAGCAGCAGCGTGCCGCTCCCGGAACAGGGTGCGTCCAGCAGAATCTTGTCGAACTTGAACAGGCTGTCCAACAGCCGTGCGTCCTGCCGCATGATGTTCACGGCGCGCGCACCCTGCCGCGTTAGGTTGAATTGCAGGCGGTCGGCGCGAATCGCGTTTTTCTCGCAGGCGGTGATGAGCGCCTTGCCGCCGGACAGCGCCGCCATCTGCGTCGTTTTGCCGCCGGGGGCAGCCGCCATGTCCAGCACGGTTTTGCCTGCTTTCGGCGCAAGCACCAGCGCAGGCAGCATCGAGGAAAGCGATTGCAGGTAAATCGCGCCTGCGTCGTAGCAGGGCAGGGCGCGCAGCTGCTCTTCGTTGCCGTCCGGCAGCAGGAACGCATCGTCATACCACGCAATCGGCTCGGTGGCAATGCCAGTATCCGCGATTTCGCGCAGAACCGCCTCCCGGTCGCCTTTGAGCGGATTGACGCGGAACGTCGTGCGCTTGCGGACATAGCCCGCTTCAATCTCCCGCGCAAGCTCCGCGCCGTATTGTGCTTCCAGCCGCTCATGCAGCAGCGGCGGTACTTCGGGTATCATAGGCTTCTCCTTTGCCGTCAGGACACCGGACGTTCCCGGCTCATGCGGCGCTTGACTTTGATGGGCGCGAACAGCGGCTTTTTGCCGTGCTTCTTCGCTTTGCTTTTTTTCATGCGGCTGCACCTCCTGCGGATAGCTTATCCGCATTTTGCAGGCGTCATTCAGCGCATCTGGTGGATTCTCGCGATGTCCTCGGGGAGATTTGCGCTCTTAAACAGCGCCGTGCCCATGACCGCAGCGTCCAGCCCGCACTCGTGCAGCAGGGGCAGATTGCTAAGCGACACACCGCCGTCCACCTCGGTCAGCCCGGTGTAGCCGATGGCGCGGAGCTGGCGGAGTTTGTCCAGCACGATGGGGTTGAATTTCTGCCCGCCGAAGCCGGGTTCGACCGACATCAGCAGCACCATGTCGCACAGGGGCAGCAGGGGGATGATGGCATCCACCGGCGTGTTGGGCTTGATGGATACCGCCGTCTTGACACCCTGCGCGCGGATAAAGCGGAGGATTTCGGCGCGGTCGGCGGCGATTTCCTCATGAATCGTGATGGAGGACGCGCCTGCCCGGCAGAAGGCTTCGACGTATTTTTCGGGCTGGTCGAGCATGAGGTGCACATCCAGCGGGATGGTGAAGCGCTCATGGAGCGCTCTCACAACGCTGGGGCTGAAGCTGAGGTTCGGCACGAAATGCCCGTCCATGACGTCTACATGAATCCAGTCTGCGCCCGCGGCAATCATGCGGGCAGCGGCGGATTCGAGGTTGAGAACATCGGCAGCGAGGATGGAAGGGGATACAATCATGGCTTGAACCTCCGAGTAGTCGATAGGATTCAGTTCATCATGCAAAATGCGCATCCTTGAGTATCTTTAGCGCCGCGGGGGCAATTGGGTCGGGAATCGCGGCAGGGCGGGCGAGGAAGTAACCTTGCAGCAGGTCAACGCCTAAGCGCAGGACAGTGCGCAGTTCGGCTTCGTTTTCAATGCCCTCCGCGACAACCTGCATCTGGCGCGCATGGGCGTAGGTGACGACGTCTGTGACGACCTGCTGCTTGTCGATGTTGGAGTCAATGCCGCGGATGATGGCAATATCCACCTTGATGTAGTGCGGGGCGAGCAGAAGGAGGTTGTTGCTGTTGCTGTACCCGCTGCCGTAATCATCCAGCGCAAAGACCGCGGTTCCGCCCAGCTGACGGCGCTTGATGGCAAGCACCTCCGGCATCGTTTCTTCTTCCTCGGTAATCTCGATGACCATTTTTTTCAGCATCGGGGCAAACTGACGGCGAAAATCCGCAAAATCAGCATCTGTCAGCGAAACGTTTGCAATGGAGTTGATGAACAGCTTCGCGTCGGGGGAGAGCTTGCCGCACGAGACAAGGCGCTCGAACGTCTGCGTGCCCTTGAAGAGGGTCAAATGCTCAATATCGTACAGCCGATTCTCCTCGTGCGCCAGCTTCATGATGGTTTCGGGGGAACGCAGCAGCGGCATGTTGACGCGCATCAGTGCCTCGTAAGCCACCACATGCCCGTCGCGCGCGGAGAACAGCGGCTGAAAGTGATAGAACACGCTGCTGTTCTCCAACAGCGCGGTGAACTCCTGCCGCAACTGCGCGTAGTAGGCTTCGCGGTTGTATGCGCCAATGTCAAATTCGCGGATTTCGCCCTTGCGCTGCCGCTTCACCTGATAGAGCGCAAAGTCGGCATAGCGTTTGAGGGTCGCGAAATCGCGGCTGTCATCCGGATACCACGCCACGCCGCCGGAAATGGCAATGTGCATCGTGTCGCCGGAAGGCAGCACGGCGGTGTAGGTGGACATGGCTTTCTGCAGGTGCGTCAAATCCGCCCGGAGCGCGTCGCGGGATTCATAGCCGTGCAGCAGGACAACAAATTCGTCGCCCGAAAGCCGCGAGCAGACCGCGTTCGCCGGGATATTCTCTGCAAGGCATTGCCCGGTCAGGCGGATGTAGCGGTCGCCACAGTCGTGTCCGTAGGTGTCGTTGATGCGCTTCAGGTCGTCCAAATCGGTCATCAGCAGCGCAGCATGGCGCATCTTGTCCGGGTGCGCGAACATCTCCTGTACCTTCCGCATGAACGAGAAGCGGTTGTACAGCCCGGTCAGTACGTCGTAGTCGCGCTCGTGCTCAATGCGGCGGCGCTCCTGCATGGAGGTCGTTACATCCTCCACCAGACCGACCTGTGTCCCGCGTTCTTCGCCGGAACGCAGGAGGATGTAGCGCACCGTGCCGCCCGAAGCGGGCAGGGCGTACACTTCGCCGCCGTATGCGCGGGTTACGTACTCGTGCGTCTGCTTCCAGCCGTTCAGGATGGCATCGAACCAATCCTTGTTCAGCGAATCCAGCGGTACGTCCGGCAGCGCCAAGAGGGAGAAGAAATTGTCCGTCACATACACGGTATCCACATCGGGCCGCTTCTCAAAGCCGCCGATTTCCACGCTCGCCAATTCCATAATGCGCTGGAATTTGACTGACGTGTCCAAAATCTCCTGTGAACGCTGGGTGAAGGCGGCGGAGAATTGGTCAAGCTCACAGATGCCCGTCGGGGAGAGCGTCGGCACTTGATACCGCTGATTCTGTGACGCGCTGATCTGCTTGGACAGGCGCGTAATCGGTTGTGCCAAACGCCGACTGACGATGAAGGAAGCAAAAACACCTGCCAGCAGTGTCAGTACGACGATAATCACCAGCATTTGCCGAACGCTGCCGGAAAAGCTGTACAGCTGCTTGACGGGCACAAGCCCAATCAGCAGCCAGTGCTCACCGGAGAACGGCGCGTTTCGGCTGTACAGCGCCAGCGGCTGTTCGCTGGCAAAGTAGCGTGTGCCGTCAATTGTCAGAAAGCCCTCACCGGATGCATCCTTTTGCAGCACCAGCGTGTTTCCCGCCTGAATTGCTGCGTCGGGCGAAGAGCAGACGGCGATTTGCAGCGTCAGCGTATCCGCGGACAGGTCGTCCGTCGTCGAGCAGAGCAGGTAACTGCCGCTTCCCTCGTTCTGCAATTCATAGGTGGGCAGCATGCCGCGCAGGTAGGTGCCTGACAAAAGCCCGATGCCGACCACGCCATACACCGTGCCATCGGAAAGTATCAGCGGCTGGGAGTAGGAAAACACGCTGCGCGGGTCATCAGGGAGGCAGAATGGAAAGCGCGTCCAGTGACCATAATCATCCGCCGAAAGCAGAGTTTTGGCGTTCCGCGCGGTTTGATAGGGAAGATAGAGAAAGTCTGATGCTTCGCGCTGATATTCAAAGGCAGGCTGCCAAGCGCTGGCAGTGTAAAGCCCTGTGGATTGCACAAGCGTTGCCGGGGCAAACTCCAGCGAAAGGTCAGCATTGCGGTCGGAATATGGACCATCCGGGTCGAGGTCGCGCACATAAATACCGGGGAAGCGCGTCCCGTCCACGCAGTCATCCAAATCGCGGCTGCAGAAAATAACATAGATGCCGCTGAGTTTTTTTGCGCGCATTTCGAACACCAGCTCCGACGAAATGGCGCGCAGAAGCGGCTCGGATGCGGCACTGCCGGAATCCAGCGTATCCAGCGAAATCGTACCGTCCGCCAAGAGCGCTTCGGTCTGACTGTTGATGTAGGTGGACAGCGCGGTCAGCTCCTGCGAAGAAACCAGAAAATTCTGCAAATATCCGCTGCGATTTTCCACCTGTTCGCACAGAACTTCCTCCGCATTGTCATCCAGCTGCGACGGCACTTGTCCGTCGACAATTGTGCCGATGAGCAGGGTCAATTCAATCACCAGCACGAGCAGCAGAGAAAAGAAGATGGTGAAAAAGACAGAATGCATTTTGCGGCTCTGCGGCGCGGGAACCATGACACTTTCACCTCCTGTTACTATATATTTGCCCCTTGATTTATGGCAGCCA
>ENA-ORMR01000208-ORMR01000208.1-human-gut-metagenome-genome-assembly--contig:-NODE-208-length-66632-cov-46.226384_pt1 | contig 66632 bp, 59 predicted proteins | sample MGYA00242107_ERZ509003 | MGnify/ENA primary metagenome ERZ509003 (study PRJEB26280, sample SAMEA2338699) | human gut metagenome | biome: human gut; feature: human-associated habitat; material: faeces...
TATCGCATGCTCCGGGAGTTCGTGGATTTTGCCAATGTATTTAACTAACTTTCCAGTTAATTTCCCGGCATTCTCGCTTCGGTAGATTGCCAATTCCCCCGGATTCTTCTATACTGAAATCAAATATTAAAACTATAAAGGGGGCTGGTGAAGCACATGGATAAGGCCAAAATGGGATCTTTCATCAAGGAACAGCGGATGGCTCTTGGAATGACGCAGCAACAGCTGGCCGAACAGTTACATATTACGAACAAGGCAATCTCACGTTGGGAAACCGGCAATGCTTACCCCGACATTTCTCTGTTGGACGATCTGGCGGCTGTGCTGTCGGTATCGGTTGAAGAGCTTTGTCGCGGTGAGCGGATTGCCCTGCCCTCTGCTGACACCAATACACTCCTGAGCGATGTCATCACCGAGGTAAGACAACAGAAAAAAGACAGAGCCGCGAAATGGCTTCGCATCCTCTGTCTTAGTATTTTTTCCGTGATCCTTCTTGCGTTTCTCTTCTTTACTGGTGCGTTCTTATTTATACAAAATGAAGCAAATTTAGACGAAGCACTCTTCACCCTGGCTTTGGGTGCCTTTGCCATCGGGCTTATGCTTTTCCGGGACGGGATTCCGATCCTTCTGCTTGCCATCGCTCTACCGCCGTTACTTTGCAGACGCCCCCGGCAGCCGGCGAAAACCATCGTCTGTATCCTGCTGTCGGTTCTGTCCGTCCTCTGGCTGATCTTTGGCGGACACTTTCTCTGGTTCCAGTTATTCTAGCCTTTCCATCGTTTTGCATAATCTTTCCGTCCGCTGACGATGGCAGAATAAGCATCAAAAGAATTTTATTCCTAATTACTTTCCAAACAGTGTACTCAAAATTCCTCTCTTGATGACCTGGGCACCGGTATTGATCAGCTGACGCTCGATCTGGGCCTGTCTGCGTTCCGCTGCCTTTTCCTTCTTTTTCTGTGCGGCTTCCCATTCCTTCTGCTTCTGCTTTACGGTGGATTCCTGCAGTTTTGCCTGCTGCTTTGCCAGCGCTTCCTTATCTTTTTCCAGCTGTGCCCGCTCTGCGGCCAGCTGCGCTGCCTTCGCCTCATGCTCCATGGTATCTGTCAACACTTCGTAGGCAGAAATATTGTCCACCGCCTCATCGTAGCGTCCCATGCCGTCTCTCGCCATCAGATTCCTGCGCTCCGTCTCATCCACAGGTCCCATAAAGCTCTGGGGGCAGATGATGGAGGTACGCTGGGCAATGCCGGGCACGCCGTTCTCATCCAGAAAGGAAGTCAGTGCCTCACCTACGCCCAGTTCCATGATGACTTCTTCTGCCTTAAAGGCAGGATTGGCCCGCAGGGACTGTGCTGCTGCCCGGACAGCTTTCTGCTCCGCCGGAGTGTACGCCCGGAGGGCATGCTGTACCCGGTTGCTTAACTGTGCCAGCACGGAATCGGGAATATCACTGGGGCTCTGAGTCACGAAATAGATACCCACGCCCTTGGAACGGATCAGCTTTACCACCTGCTCGATCTTCTGCACCAGTATCTTCGGTGCATCAGCAAACAACAGGTGTGCCTCATCGAAGAAAAATACCAGCTTCGGCTTTTCCAGATCTCCCGCCTCGGGAAGCTTCTGGAATAATTCTGACATCATCCATAACAGGAAGCTGGCATACAGTGTGGGATTCTGCACCAGTTTTACGCAGTTCAGCACATTGACAATACCTTTGCCGTACACATCCGTACGCATCCAGTCATAAATATCCAGATCCGGTTCTCCGAAAAAGAGATCTCCGCCCTGATTCTCCAGAGGCAGTAGCGCCCGCAGAATACCGCCCACGGACTGCTTGGAGATACTTCCGTAGGTGGTCAGATAGTCATCCTTGTGTTCTGCCACATAATTCAGCAGAATACGCAGATCCTTTAAGTCGATCAATAAAAGTCCCTTGTCATCCGCGATCCGGAAGACAATATTCAATACACCTTCCTGCGCAGCGGTGAGCCCCAGAATACGAGATAAAAGCTCCGGTCCCATATCGGAGATGGTGGCTCTCACCGGATGGCCGCCCTCCTGATAGATGTCCCAGAAGCAGACCGGATAAGCCTTATAGGAAAAACTGTTGCGGATACCGAATTTATCAATCCTCCTGTCCATGGATTCCGAAGCCACACCGGCTGTGGCAATTCCGGAGACATCCCCCTTCACATCACACAAAAATACCGGCACTCCCGCATCTGAAAAAGATTCTGCCATAGCCTTCATAGTGATCGTCTTGCCGGTGCCGCTGGCTCCTGCGATCAGTCCATGGCGGTTACTCATATTCAGCGGCATATTCACACGCTGACCATCTGCCAGGCCCATATAGATCTGTCCGTCTGTATACATAATTGTCCCTCATCCTCTCTATTTTATCTCTATTTTCCTGCTGCCCTATCCCGTAGGGATATCAATAGAAGATATCTTCTACGACATTTTGAAACGTTTCTTCCCCGTCATATGCTCCACTTTCAGGCAGAATATCTCCGTCATGGCTACGACTTCCGGTCGGAATACGAAATTCTCCGTTCTGTCAGGATAGTACTGCTTCATCAGAAGATTCAATGCTTTCTGTTTTTCCGCATCCGACAGGATCTCTATAGTTCCCTGACCGATCACGCTCTCGTATTCCATGGTGCACTGGCAGCCGTCTTCCTTCTCCGACAGCACCAGTCTGTGGGAGCAATCCATCTCGAAGCTTGCCCTGACATCCTTACGGATCAAGTCATATTTTTTTCCTTCTTTTGCCCCGTGAAAATAGAGTGTCACTCTGCCGTCCGTCTCTTCCATTCCGAAATTCAACGGCAGAAGATACGGATAGCCATCCTCATCATTCAGTGCAAGTCTGCACACATCACACCTCTTCATGACATCTGTCATCTCCGAAAATTCTGTAATCTCACGATCGTTACGACGCATTGTATTCCTCCTGTGCTGCATTTTGTTTTTCTGTCAATATCTGTGCGCCCGACAGGCTTTGCGGCATATAAATGCCGGGTAAGCCATCATTGGAATTTCATATACTCTTTCACAGATATATTTACTATAGCGCATAAACAAGATATAATGCAACTATATCCTTCCGTAAGGAATTTTGAAAGGAGTTTTATTTTGCAAAACAAAGTATCCCATTGTTCTATTTTCCCACCGGATCTCAGTGCTCTGACGCTGCATATCCTCGCTATGGCGTTCATGTTCTGTGATCACCTGTGGGCTACCCTCGCCGGAGATGCCTGGTGGCTGACCGGCATCGGCAGACTGGCATTTCCCATGTTCGCCTTTTTCCTGGTGGAAGGCTTCTTCCATACCCACGATAGGAAAAAATATTGCATGCGCCTGCTTCTTCTGGCCATTCTTTCTGAGCTTCCCATCAATCTGATGTACAGTGGGCTGTTATTCTACCCGTTTCATCAGAACGTGATCTGGACACTGCTCACAGGCTTCCTGTGTATCTGGGCAATAGATACCCTACGGAAAAAATGTCCGGTCTGGCTGTGGATTCCGTCGATCCTGCTGCTATCTGCAGTGGGCTACGTGCTGGCAACCCTCCTCATGTTCGACTATTACGGAGAAGGCGTTCTGACTGTTATCGTATTCTATCTCTTCCATGGGAAAAATTGGTGGCAGCTTGCCGGACAGTTTGCCGGGCTCTACTGGATCAATGTCATGCTGTTGGCAGGAATGCAGATTCCATTACAGCTTTTCGGTCATGCCTTCGAGATTTCAGAACAGGGACTGGCGCTGTTGTGTCTGCCGCTTCTGTGGTGCTACCATGGACGCCAGGGCGCGCATAACCGCAAGATCCAGCTTGCCTGCTATGCCTTTTATCCGGTACACATGCTGGTACTGGGGATTCTGTCAAAGCTGATTTTTAGTTAAAATCATAATGCTGACAGAAAGTCTATTCCCTAAAGTAAAAAACTCCCGATGGAATCATTCCACCGGGAGTTCTATATTCTTACTCTAAATTAGTACTGCTTCACCTGTTCTTCGCCGTTCATGACACGCAGAGCGCCCTGAGCCAGAGCTAACAGCTCGTCCTCACCGGGATATACGGTCACAGGAGCGATCCAGCCGCATCTCTCTTTCAGCTTAGCCACTACATCCTCACCATATGCAATGCCTCCGGTGATAACGATCTGGTCTACCTTGCCGTTCAGCACACAGGCCATAGCACCGATGTCTTTGGCTACCTGTAACAGGAATGCCTGCTTCACCTCCGCTGCCTTGGCATCGCCTTCATTGGCACGCTTGGTAACTTCACGCATATCGTTGGTACCCAGGTAAGAATTCAGGCCGCCCTTGCCGATCAGCTTTGCACTGATCTCCTTCTCGGTATATTTTCCGGAGAAGCACATTTTTACCAGTGCTGCACAAGGCACACCGCCTGCACGCTCCGGAGAGAATGCACCATCGCCGTCAAATGCACTGAATACGTCTACAACCTTGCCGTCCTCATGTGCGCCTACGGATACACCGCCGCCCATGTGCACGACTACCAGACGTAAGGACTCATAAGGCTTGCCGGCCTCTTTTGCATATCTCTTGGCAACTGCCTTCTGGTTCAGGGCATGGAAGATACTTCCTCTGGGGATCTCTTCCAGACCGGAATATCTTGCGATGGGCATCAGCTCATCTACTACAACGGGGTCTACGATGTAAGAGGGAACGCCGATCTCATCACCGATCTCTCTTGCCAGAATACCGCCTAAGTTAGAAGCATGCTGACCCTGTACACCTACTTTTAAATCCTCCAGCAGATCATCGGTTACCGCATAGGTACCACTGGGGATGGGCTTTAACAGACCGCCACGTCCTACGATCACGTTGAAGCTCTTCAGATCGCAGTTCTTCTCTGCCAGCAGATCGGTAATGATCTTCTTACGGAAATCCTTCTGTTCGAAAATAGTATCGTATTTGGAGATCTCCTCGGTAGAATGTCTCAGGGTTTCTTCAAATAATAAGTTCTCATCCTCAAATACACCGATCTTGGTGGAGGTGGAACCGGGGTTGATGATCAGACTCTTGATTGCCATTGTGTGTTTCCTCCTATATTCACTCTTATATTCGCTCTTATGCTTTACCGCTTTGTCCACTACAGCATCTATACCTGCCGACAGCAGTTCTCCCGCAGCTTCCACAGCGACTTCGATCACGATATCCATAGCTTATTTCTGATTCTTTTGCATCTCTTCTGCTACAACTGCAGCCAGTGCCAGGGAGTATACCTTGGTCTCGAAGGTATCGGAACGGCTGGTCAGGACTACGGGTACCTTGGTACCGGTCAGGATGCATCCGTTCTTTACTTTTACCATATGTACGATTGCTTTGTATACCAGGTTGCCGGCATGGATATCCGGGAACAGCAATACATCTGCATCACCCTGGATCTTACGGTCGGTAGCTCCCTTATGCCTGGCTGCCTCGGGATCGATCGCCAGGTCAAGAGACAGCGGGCCGTCTACGATACAGCCGGGGATCTGTCCTTCTTCACACATCTTAGTCAGTTCTGCCGCATCTACGGTAACGGGCATCTTGGGATTTACAACCTCAACTGCTGCTAAAGGTGCTACCTTAGGCTCTGCAACGCCGCAGGCATTACATACCGGAATGGTGTTCTTGATGATCTGAACCTTCTCCTCCAGTGTAGGATAGGTCATGAATGCAACATCAGTCAGGAACAGAAGTCTGTCAATGCCGGGAATCTCAAATACACATACATGAGACAGGGTTCCACCGGTACGAAGGCCTACTTCTTTGTTCAGTACGCTCTTTAAGAAGTTCTTGGAGTCGATCAGGCCCTTCATATACATATCTGCACGGCCGTCATGTGCCAGCTTTACAGCTTTCAGGGAAGCTTCGATCATATCCGGCTCATTGATGATCTCATAATCGGAGAGGTCCATATTCAGTCCGGCTGCGATCTCACGGATCTTTGCCTCATCACCTACCAGGATTGCATCTGCAATGCCCAGTCTCTTGGCCTCATGTACAGCTTCCAGTACTGCACTGTCCTGTGCAACGGAGACTGCGACGGTCTTCTTCCCACACTCTTTTACTTTTGCTACGATGTCATCAAAATTCATTTTCTTCCATTCCTTTCCGCCCCTCGTGGGCTCCAAGTATGAATACATTCCACACATTATTCGCAAAATCGCACGATAAATCGTGCTTTCGCTGCTGCGCAGCTATTTTTGCTCATATGTGTGGCGGTGACTCTATTCGAGTCACCTAAAATCAAGCAAAACTGCTTTTTACATGCAAGCATGACAAAGCAGTCCCGCTTGATTTCATTGTCTTCCGAATAGTCACTCTAATCGTTAAAATAATAACACACCGGAATACAAAAATCAAGCTACTATGACAAATATAGCCACCCCTAAATGAGGTGGCTGATATCTGCCAGGGTCGGTACGCAGGCGTACAGACATTTTTTTAATTTTTCATCTGGCTGTGTCTGATCCGGCACCATCACGACCTTACAGCCGGCGCGGTAAGCACTCATGACTCCGTTGGGAGAATCCTCCACAGCCATGCACTCTTCCGGTGCCAGTCCCAGCTGCTTGCAGGCATAGAGATAAATATCCGGGGACGGCTTACCTTCTGCTACCATAGTGGCCGAAATCAGTTTCTCAAAATACGGCCGAAGTCCTGCCATCGCCAGATATTTTTCCGTCCGCTCCAGATCCGTCGCTGTGGCAACCGCTGCGGTGATATGCCTTTTTTTCAGATCTTCCAGAAGCTCCACGGCACCGGGCTTGCATTTGATGCCATCCCGGTCCAGTGTTTCTTCCATCATCTCTTTTCGTTTGTCACGCACCACATAATAGTCAAAATCTTCACCGTACCAGTCCTTGAGCTGTCTGGGGGCAAAGGGGCGTCCCAGACTGCGCATCGTAAGTGCCTGCTCATCTGTCATGGTATACCCACAGGCTGCCAGTGCCTTCGGCCAGAAAATACGGTAATATTTTTCGGTATCGATCAGCGTACCGTCCATGTCAAATAAAACTGCCTGAATCATTGTTATTCCTCTGCGTCAGCCGTCTGTCCGGCATCTTCTGCTGCATCCGTAACATCAGTACCTTCTGCTGGGCTGTCCTTTGAATCACTTTCGTTTGTGCCGCTCTGGTCCTCGTCAGCTTTTCCGGCTTTCCGGTCACGTTTTGCCGCCTTGCGCGTCTTCCGGCGTTTTGCCGCTTTTTTCCCTAACAATACGATCAACAGGATCACGACTGCACCACCGACGATGCAAAGTACGATCAGCAGTGTATGACTGCCCTCGGCCTCTACCGTGCGGAAGCTGCCGGGCACTTCCATGGTAAACTGTCTATAGCTGCCGATCACAGTGGATTCCACTTCCGTGTACTCTCCATCCTGTGCTACCTCTATGACAGTGTTATCCGCATCCTCACAGTAGACACGCAAGGTTGCTTCTCCGGTATAGTCCGGTGCATCCTCTTCCATGGAATTGGTCATGGATACTGTATAAGTATTTCCCTCTACCTGCAGATGCAATGCTGCATTGGGATAGAAGTTGCCTTCTGCCATAACCAGTGCCTTATTGTTATCGTTTTTCTCTGCGGAAGCAATGGATGCGGTCCATTCCTCATACTCTGCTTCCAGCACTTTATTACCGGTAATATCACTGAAATCATAATCCGGCCATACACCGTAATAGCCATCCTTCTCCGGTACTTCCGGAATCTGGTCTGCCGACAGATAATCCCCGTAACCGCATTTATAGGAAGCCACTTCTACACCATCCGCCTGGAAGGTAATGGTAAACTGTGAGAAAGCGTCCGGAACGTCTTTGCTGCAGAATTCCTGGTAGGACAACGGGGTAGCACCGCCCTGATAACCAATGCCGTCTACGCCACCGGCTCCGCCTTCCACATAATAGTTGCCATACAGAGTTCCATCATCACTGACTTTTCCGGCAATGCTGCCCTGGCCTTCGCCGGACATATCCAGATCATTGTACGCATAGCTGTAGAAAATATCACAGCCTTCTCCGGCAATACCTCCGATATTATTTTTACCGGTGATCCTGCCCATGCTGTAACAGCTGCGGATCGCATAGCTGGCAGATCCGGCAATTCCTCCCACATAGCTGCCTCCGGTACTCTCTACAGGTGCATAAGACTCACAGGAAATGACTGCGCCATATTCTGCTTTACCGACCACACCGCCGACATAGTCTTTTTTACCGGTCACGTCTCCAAGGTTGCGGCTGTCTCTGATGACTGCCTTGACCGTCTGCTCCACATCGAAACTCTCCGTTCCGGTTAAAGTGATATCGTCCTCAGGGTCAAAATCGTATTCCGTTGCCACCTGTCCAACGATACCGCCCACATTCGTATCGGCTTCCACCGTACCGCGGTTCACACATAAGGTGACCTTTCCCTTCTGGAAGCTGGAAGTATCATAGCGCGCTTCTTCGGTTCCTTCCGGTTCTGCAGTGTCATCCTCCGCATCGGGATCTCCGGGGTTCACCGCTTCCTTGCTGGCTGACTCATCCGAAGTATCTTCTACAGAAATTCCTTCATACCGGAAGAGATCATCCCGGATTTCGCTGACCAGATTCCGCAGAACTCTGGCCTGATCCATCAGCTCATCCATGTGGGCACTGGTGCTGTCTGTCCCGGCTTCCAGTACATCCCCCAACTGACCCAACTGGTCAAAAGCCTTGTCGAGCCTGTCATTCAGTGTATCCAGATTATCTTTGATACCGCCACTGCGATCCTTGGAAGCATTCGTCATGTTATCCAGATGCTTGGTGGCATTCTCTCCGAATTTTTTCAGTGCCGATTTATAGCTCTCCGTATCGTCCGGTACGGTGATGGTAATGTTTCCGCCACTGACGTCATGATCGCCATCGCCACCCCAGTTACCATTCCAAATGTCATTTCCACTGATGGTAACGTCATGACTGTTGCCGTTATTCTTGTCATTATCCGCCTGCTTATTCAGATCGTCATTCAGGACTTTCAGATCGTTGCTGACGCCGTTCAACTCTTGATTGTAAATATACCACAGATCATGAGCGGTCCCGGTCAGAGAACTTCCCGCATTGTTGGCATCCTTCAGGTTCGAACTGATACTCTTGGCAATACTGGATGCCTGTTTGCTATAGCTGCTCACATCTTTCTGGGTGGCATCCAACATATCCAGGAATTTGTCTGTCTCCGTATCCAGTTCCTTCAGCTTGTCACTGAGATACTGGATTTCCAGGAACGGCTCCATCTGACCCACGATACCGCCCACATCTTTTCTGCCCTGCACATATCCGGTGTTGGTGCAGTTCTGCAGATAGCCCTGATGCAGTCTGCCTACGATACCTCCGGTATTGTAGCCTACGTGCTGGTAGCCGATGGCACCGGAATTGGAGCAATAATAAATCTTACCATCCGAAATACCTGCGATACCGCCGGTGTCCGTATGAGCTGCCACATTGGAGGTACTGTTGATCTGCTCCAGATTGTCCATGGTGATATCTTCCAGATCATAAGTCACTTCCGTGCTGTACGTATTGATATTGCCATTGTTGCTGCAGTTATTCAGAATACCGTGGTTGTTGCCCACAATACCGCCTGCGGAATGATTGCCGATCACATTTCCGGAGGATTCACACCGACGGATCTCTCCGCTCTCGGCATTGACTCCGGCAATACCGCCGACATCCGTATCACCGACCACATTTCCGGTAAATTTACAATTTTCAATGCTGCCATAGTTCACACCGGCGATACCGCCGACCTGATCCTGACTTCCAGAGGGAGATACTTCCCCCGTGACCGTAAGGTTGCGGACTTTTGCTCCCTCCTGCACATAGCGGAACAATCCCACTGCCGAACCGTCTCCGGTCAGTTTCACATTGGAAATAGTAAAACCGCTGCCGTCAAAGATTCCTGCAAACGTAGGAATACTGAGTTCACCTGTCATGCTCAGAACAATGTCGTTCTGCAGCACTACTTTTTTATCTCTGGACCAACTGTCCAGTACACAGTTCTCCACCAGTTTCCGCAGATCCTCCTCCGTGCTGATCTCTATGACTGCATAATCCTGCTCCTTTATCGTGCTGCTATAACCGCTGCCGCCTCTGTACTGCTCATAGGTCAAAGTTTCTGCTGCATAGGCGGTGGCCGGTGTCTGCAGGATCAATGCTGCTCCCAGCAGGAAACATAATAATCTCTTACTGTTCATCTTCTGTTCCCTCGCTTTCTGCTGTTTTTTCTTTATCCGAAGCTTTCTTATCCGCAGCTTCTGTATCTGCTCCGGTTGCTTTCTGTCCGGCTGTCTCATCCTCCGGCAGCTCCTGGGCTTCCAGTCTGGGATAGTTTTCTTCCGGGGCATCGTCCCGCTCCTCCATCGTCACGGTATCCTTGGGACGCACCACCGCACCCATCTCACCATCAATGACACCGATGAAATCACCCTCCAACACACCATTGACATAACCCTTGATGTGACCGTTCATACGGATTCTTCCGGCGGAGGGCAAGGGCTTTGCCAGATCCCGTTTCAGTGTAAATGCTGTCTTCTGAATAATGATATCTCCGATCAGCAGTGTCTGTGGCAATGCCAGCAGTACCAACAAAATAGATGTCAGAGTACCACGACCAAGAGCCAGTCCGATGGCCGCTACCGCTGCATTGGAAGATACATAGCTGATAATAAATCCCGCAGATACCAGCATGGATCCGCTGGTAACAATGGTAGGGAACGCCTGGTTCAGTGCTTCGATGGCGGCTTCCTTGATCGGCATATAGGTCTTCAGATCCATGTAACGGCTGGTGATAACGATAGCGTAGTCGATCGTTGCACCCATCTGGATCGCAGATACTACTAGATATCCCAGGAAATATACATTTTCATTCAACAGATACGGCAATGAGAAGTTCATCCAGATACTACCCTGAATCGTTACAACCAACAGTACCGGCAGACCGGCGGACTGGAAGGTGAACAGCAGGATGATCATAACGAACAATGCTGTCAGCACCGTGATGATCGTATTATCCGTTGCGAAGGAATCGCCCAGATCCTTATCACTGGTGGCGTTACCGACTAGCAGAATGTCATCTATATTATAGAACTTTGCCACGGTATTACGGATCTGATCCAGTGCTGCTGTGGTCTCTTCTCCCTCATAAGGAACATTCAATTCCAGAACAAATCGGGAATTGTCTTCGCCCAGCAGCTGATCTTTCGCAATACAGATCTGGGAATAAGCATCCGTCAGAGTTTCTTCCAGATCATCGTCCAGTGTGATGTTGCCGCTTTCTTTCTGATCATAAATGAACAGGAACATATCAATAAACGGAACTTCGTATTCACTGACGCCACTGACCAGCGCACCATAATCGCTCTGATCCAGTGCATATGCCGAATACAACATATCCGCCACTTCAATATCCAGATCGATCAGTTCCGCAAACTGCCTGGGGGTCAGCTTATCCGTCAGCATATAGCCGTCCATGGCCTCGATATTGCCAAGTCCCTGACAGGATTTCACCACATCCAGCTTTTCCAGAGCTTTCAGTGTCTGTGCCTCTTTTTCATAATCACCGTTCGGCACAATGACTGCCAGCTGGTTCACCATGCCGAATTCCTTATTTACCATGCTGACGGAAAATTTATTATCACTCATAGTACTGGATTCCAGAGTGTTGGTATCGTACACGTAGTTTGCCTTATTGGACAGGAAAAATGCTATAATAACACCTACGATCAGAATAGGCGGTATGATGTAGCGGGTAGCCACACAGAATTTACCGACCGCCGTGATCTTCGGCACGAAGCTCTTGTGGTGAGTATTGTCAATGGCCTTGGAAAAGGTCAACAACAGTCCGGGCATCAGGAAGAATACGGCCACCATACTGAAAATAATGGATTTTGCCAGAATGATACCCATATCATAACCGATTCTAAACTGCATGAACATCATGGCTACCATACCGGAGATAGTGGTCAGGGAACTGGAAGAAATCTCCGGGATTGCCTTACTTAAAGCCACGATCACGGCCTCTCTGGCATCCTTGTCCTCATGTTCTTCCATAAAACGGTGGGCCAGAATGATGGCATAGTCTACCGCCAGACCTAACTGCAGTACCACTGCGATGGAGTTCGTAACAAAACTGATGGTTCCGAACCAGTAGTTCGTACCTTTGTTCAAAATAGCTGCCACAATAAATGTAGTCAGATAAACCGGGATTTCCGCATAAGTCGTAGAGGTAAATAACAATACGGCTACGATAACCACTGCTGCCAACAACAGAATGACGATCATATCATTATTCAAGTCATCCGCGTCACGCTCTTCCTGACCGATATCGGAAGAATAGTAAACATCATAATCGGCCAATGCATCCAATACCTCATCCAGATGCTGCTGTGTAGCTTCCGTGTCTGCTTCCTCATCAAAAGTGACAGACAATAAAGCCTCCATGTCATGATAATGATCCTCGGTGTCATCGAAATCCAACATGCTGACACCGTCCATCTCCTCCACCTGATCTGCCAGTTTCTGTGCCTCGTCAAACGTCACGTTACAGATCAGGATCCGGGCGGAGCCATACGTGGTAAATTCCGAATCCATCAGATCCAGTCCCCTTCTGGTCTCTGTTGTGTCCGGCAAATAAGTGGTCAGATCGTTATTGACCTTGACTCTGTTCATGGATAATACGCAAAATATGCATAAAACAATAAAGATCAGATAAAATCCTTTTCGTTTGTCTACAATGAGCGTGGCAAGTTTCATCATAAAGGAATTATCTTTTTTGTCTTTTTCTGCGTTGTCTGCCATAGTTCCCTCCTGCTTTTTCTCTCTTTGTACCCTTATTTATGTATTTGATTTTATACACCTCTAGTTTAAAATGTTTTTGAACATCTGTAAAGACTTACTACAAAGATGAGAAATTGTATTAATGTCATTTAATGAACTTGTGTTGATTTTCTGCCACATGCAAAATATAATAATGGGGAAGAAAAAGCAAGCTACAGATTTTTTGTGATTGTTTATTTTTAGACATTTTTGCGATGTTCGTCTATTATTTTAGAAAAAATTCAGATTTGTATTACATATAGGAAATGATTTCTTCTCATTTTTCCTCAGAAAGGCTGGTGTAGGATTCTATGGAAAAAATGGATCGCCGTGTGCGCAAGACAAGAGCTCTCTTATTACAGGGGCTGGTAAAAATGTTGGAAACCCACGATATTCAGGATATCTCCATCAAGGAACTGACCGAACTGGTGGATATCAACCGTGGAACCTTTTATCTGCATTACGATGATATCTACGATATGCTCCATAAAGTCGAGGATGAAATGTTCCTGGAATTTAATGAAATCATGGAGCAGAAACCGGTCGTTACCAATTCTCTGGCCTCTCAGGGGCCGTTGTTGGAATTCTTCCGTTTTCTGGACCGAAACAGGGATCTGGCCAAGGTCATGATCGGCCCTCATGGGGATCTGGCTTTCGTCAATCGCCTGAAAGATCAGATTGAAAAACGCACTCTCCAGGTTCTGGAAAGTGCGCAATCCGATGCTAATTATGAATATCTCTGCTCCTTCATTATCACCGGCTGTGTCGGTGTCGTAGAGACCTGGCTGAAAGAATCCGATCCCCAGTCCCCGGAAGAAATGGCAGAGATTCTCGGTGCCATGCTCTTACGTCAGCTTAATTTTGCTCCGGGGCCTGCATAGGCTGTGTCGACTCCGGCATACCTACGCTCAATGAAGTCACTGTCTCACCATCCAGGAAAAAGGATACGGTATCACCTACCTGAAGTTCGTCCAGAGTGGCATCTTCTCCGTCAATCGTAATGATCGTATCGTCATTGACTGTGATAGTCATAGTATCTCCGCTGAGAGTTAAGGTCATCTCATCCAGCATGTCTTTCTCGGGTTTCTGACCGTTGGGAGCTTCACCATTAGGGGCGCCGCCATTGCCATCAGGAGTCTGACCGTTCGGTGCTTCTCCGTTGGGTGCGCCACCGTTACCATCAGGGGCCTGGCCATCCGGTTTCTCACCGGTCGGAGCTTCGCCTGTGGGTGCCTCACCGCTGGGAGCCTGACCATCCGGCTTTTCTCCGCTGGGTGCCTCACCGGTAGGAGCTTCACCATTGGGTGCTTCCGGCTTCTCTGCCAGTGCGATGGAGATCACATTGCCATCAATGGCAGTGATCTGGCCGAGATAAGATTCCACCTTCTCTTCACCGCTCTCCGTGCTCTCCGTCGTACTCTCCGGTGCGATCGTCTCTTTATTTTCCGATGCTTCCGTGCTTGCTGCACTTGCGGTGGTCGATCCGCCACAGGCTGTAAATCCTGTCATCACCATAGCAGCTGTCAACACTGCACACATTACTTTTGTATTCACCTGGGGTAAATTCCATCTTCTCATATTCTCATTCCTCCTGTTCCATTCATTCCTTAAAAAACTTGTGAATATTTACTTCCCCTTATCTGTCTCTTATGATAAAGGTCATCTGCGAAGGAATTGTGAGAAAAATGTGGTGATTCTGTGAATTTTTCAGGCATGACATCCATGTCATGTATGCAGTGTTGACAGTGTCAGATCATGTGTCGATTTTGCTGTTTTGTTGTAAATATTCAAGGAATGCGGTACAGCCTTCCAGAACGTCATCGTAGGTTGTCCCAAAATCTCCCGTGTACCATGGATCCGAGATATCCCGTTCCGATCCCGCGTAGGAAAGCAGCTTCGCTACTTTCCCCTCCGGGTCTCCCCCGAATATCCGCAGCATGTTGCGGATATTCGCACCATCCATACCAATCAAATAATCATATTCCGCATAATCCGCTCTCGTCACCTGCCGGGCCCGCTTCCCCTCACAGGAGATCCCATGCCTCGCCAGCTCCGCCTTTGCCGGCGGATACACCGGATTCCCGATGCCGTTCCAGATTTCCTCCGTGCTGGTGGCCGCGGAGACGATCTGGAAGCGGGCGGTGAGTCTGGCATCGGATACTAATTTTTTCATTACGAATTCCGCCATGGGGGAACGACAGATGTTGCCGTGGCAGATGAATAATACTTTTATCATTGTTGCGTTTCTCCTTAATTTGCCCGGAAATTCCCTGTTTTGCGAGGGTTTTCGGGTGTTTTATGTCTTACTCTGAAATGACGGAATATAGTGGCAAATCAGAGCAGAGTTTAGCAAATTATTACTACCTGTTAGTAGTAAATTTAGTAGTAAAAGAGAATTGCTTACTACTAAGGATTATTCATCAATCTTTTTAACAAGATATGATGACAATTCGTTGATTTTTTCTTCTTCATTTTCAAGTATGTATCTCACAACAATATCTACAATATCTTCTCTGTCTTTTCGCATAGATTTAATTTCATTTAACAAGAAACCATAAAATGCCTTTCCGTCTGAATCATCTTTTGTATTTGTCCTAACGTATTCCCGAATAATTTCATTAAGAGGTCTTTTCTGAAACAAATATGTATCAAGCATTACAAACAACTGATTATCAACTTTATCTACCAAATGTGATTTTAAGTACTTTTCAAGACTAGCAATTGGAAGAAAATCAATTTTTATTCCAGAATATTGTTTATGATTTGATATAAATTCCGGTACACTTCCTTTAATATCACGATCTAATACTACCGCCAACTTTGTTCCTCTGTGAAGTAAATTTGAAGAAGTAACATCATACGCCATAGTAATTGTATTTGTCCATCCACCTGTTGGCAATATTTTAATTCTGATGCTACGTGCAATATTTTTACTAACCATTATTTTTTCGATAATTAATTTTGCCAAATCATCTTCCACTAAAACAACCATATCATTTCCATATCCATCGTCCCCATATAAATTTCTTGTTGCATATGCAGGATAACAAGGATTTGTAACTACAATAGAACCATCAAACATCTTTGTAAGGTAATATATATTTTGTGCCTTTATTTCTCTGAGTAATTCAAGCGAATGTGTAGAAAAGAAAATTGACAAGTTAATTTCGTCTGCAACTTCCTTTAAAAATAAAATCAATCTACGTAATGCCGAAGAATGAAGTGCAAGTTCAATTTCATCAAGAAATACTATACAAGGTCTTCCATCATTATGCTCTAATCTCTTTTTTCTAAGTATCTCAAGAGAATTCAATATACTCAGTAAAAGATTTTCACCTGTAGACATTCTTGGCTGACTAACAAACTCACCCTTTGCTGTTTTATAAAAATATGTTGCACGTGACAATCCTTTTTGTTCAGCTGCTGATTTTTTAACTACAAACAACTCCTTATAATAATTCACATTGTTATGAAGAATTAATCCCAAATTATTAACTACAAACTCTCTCGCTGGATAAGTGTCTTTTTCAGTAAATGAATCAAGTAAATTAATCACTGACATTTTTGTATCTTTAAATCTATTTCCAAAAATAATACTTCCCTCATAAAATCCGTTTATTTTCATCTTTTTATCAGAATTCTCTTGTTCCCATTTTTTACCATCATAATGCCAGCTTCGAGTAGCACCATTGATATCAAATTCAATAACCGCGTCCTTAGGTCTTCCAAAATGCTCGTACATTGGCATCGAATAAAACACTGTTGATGCACAAGAAATTAATGTACTTTTTCCAGAACCATTTTCACCTGTAATTGCATATATACCTTTATCTAAAGGAAAAGAAAAGTCAAACTCATTTATTCCTTTTATGTTTTTAATTTTCATAACTAATTCCATCTCAATGCCTCCAATGCAAAAATAGTCTAAAATATATTATACATTCTGAGCCAGTTTTTTTCCACAAAAATAACGCCCCGCCATAAGCCAGAGCGTCATCTATCTTCTATATTAAATTGCCATAAACATTTTCTGTGATATCGCTTTCGTATCATTTTTCTTTTCTATCTCAGCCTGTGCCTTCCGGAACTCCTCCATCCGCTTCAATTCTTCCTCTGCATCATCAAATCCGATATGTGTGTACACATTCATCGTAACCGATATATCCGAATGCCCCATGAGGTACTGCAGCGTCTTTGGATTCATTCCCGATTTTGCCATATTGGAACAATAGGTATGTCGGCACACATGAGGCGTAATGTTCGGCATCTGCACCCGGTAGATATCATTGTATCTGCCGACCATGTGATTGAATCGGTGCTGCCAATGCATTGCCACCAAAGGCATATCATTTTCATCGTAGAACAGGAATCCACTATAGCCATCAATAACCTTCTCAACCTTGGGTGGTACTCTGTCCTCAATGATTGTCTGAAACATCAAAGCCACATCCTCTGTGATGGGAAGCTTCCTTGTTCCGGCATCTGTTTTTGTGGTTTCAATAATATACCGCATATCCGATGTTCTTTGTAGCTGATGGTCGATGTTAACAATTCGCTTCTCCAAATCGATGTCTTTCAGTGTCAGACCGCAGAATTCAGATATTCGCATTCCTGTATGAAAGAGAATGTAGACCACTTCATAATATTTACAGTACACCACATCGTCATGGACAAACTTTAGGAACTTTCGCATCTAGTCTTTGGAAATTGCTTCTCTCGTAACCGAATCGTTTACCAACACCCCGGCAAGCTGAAATCCGAATGGATTTTTCACTATGATATCGTCATCCACCGCCATCTGAAAGGCAGGTCGTAACACTCCCCGGATGGTATGGATGGAACTGTAGCTTTTTCCATCTTCCTGCTGTAGTTTTATAAGAAACATCTTTGCATCGGAGGTTTTCACACTACGGATTGTTTTCTTGCCGAAAGGCTCCTTTGTAAGCACCCCCTGCACTGTCACATACCCCTGTCGGGTACTCTGCCTTACTCTGGTCTTTGTTTTTAAGTATCGATCTACCAGTTCACAGACTGTCATCTGCCCGTCTACGATATTCACAAGGATATCCAAATCCGTGTTGACCTGCTTTTCCAATTCCCGGAGTGACAAGCACGGCTTTTTGCCCTTCGGCAATTTGTCTGTTGGCTCAAGCCTCCAACTATAAACAAAATGTGGTTTACCATCAATATGATATTTGTACTGATATTTTCCATCTGCTCTGACGCTTTCTCTCGGCCGAAGACCCCTTCGTTTGGAGTCGCGCCTTGTCTGTCCTCTACCTGCCTTTGCCATTAAGCTCTCCTCCTTTCCACGCTTCTCTACCCAATAATTGTTACCATCGGAACGAGCCAGTAAATCCACCTGATTATAGCCTCTTAATATACATTCACGCATCACCCAACGCTTTGCTGTGTGCATAAACTTACCGGTACTTTTATGTTTGCACCCCTGCCTGTATTCGCAGGGCTTATCCTGCCAGCGTTCTTTTTTGCCTTCATATTTTCTGACGGAATTGATTACAATGTGAACATGAACATTCCCGGTACCGTTATGACCATCCGGATGCACCGCCAGAATTGCCTGATGTCCCGGCAGAAATTTCTCCACATATTCTTTGCCAAAATCCATTGCCTCCCGCATGGTAATATTGTCTTCCGGCGCAAAACTAATGATATAATGATGGACTTTTACATCCTTTGTAGCATTGTTTTTGCCATAATACCGATTGACCTCAATACATTCTGCACCGAAGGTATCAACCTCGCAATTGATACCCTCGATATAAGAAATTGTCACGCATTATCATTCGTCCCTTGGTATCCTCCAGGGGTTTCATGGTATGCTCATCAAATTTGCAGGTAAGATACTCCACAGCCGCAGAATAATATCTGTTCTTTACCGGTATGTGTTTAATGATTGCCATTACGCACTCCTCCTGTAATGATACTTGCCACAGCAGACATCCTCTACCTGCTTCAACATCCGAAAACGCATATCATTCCAATCCTTTATCACTTCCTGTAAATCATAATATACCGAATAAACACTGCCGCCGGCATTCAGATGATGTGCTATCTGATTCAAATTGGAACCAATCTTACCAAGCTCCGCTGAAATCTCTCTTAATACTGCCACATCTCCATACTGTGGTATTTTCCTGCTAAGGGCACACCTTCTGATATACTCCGACATACTGATGCCTGCCTTATTTGCTTTTTCCTGAATCCTTGCTTTCTCCTCTTCTGAAAGCCACATATTAAATTGAACTCCATTTCTTGCCATATAAATCCTCCTCTAAATCTGCTTTGTCTATCCTGTGCCAGATACGGCACTTATCTTTCGCCGTCGCTTACGCTCCGCCCTCCGGTTATATGCTCACTCTCCTAAGGTCGTTCACGAATACGCGCGCTAACGCTTGCGAATACGCTCCATTTAAGTCGCGAATAGTAGAGCAAGTTCCGCCCCATGTAAACACGGGGCAGAACTTGTTGGGGATTTGACATCCCCAAGCTCCAGCTTCCATATGAAATTTACTACTCACTTATGCACCACCGTCTGACAAGCAGACGTACAGCCAATCGCCAGAAGCGATTACCTGACGCCACTTTGTCAGCCTTGACGATACTCAAGATATTTTATAAATAACCAAAGAAGTCACTTAAGAAATCATCCACCTCTTCCGACAGTTCTTCAACTGCCTCCGGTGGTGCCATACCTACATCTGTTTCTTCCGGTTCATCTGCATCTGTAACAGCTCCTGCCACAGCCACAAGACCACCTTTACGCACTGTTGCATCCAACATAGTCTGCATTCGTTCCAACACATTATCTGCTGTAATGCGGGCACATTCCTGTATTCGATTGTCCCAGTCCTTAACATTATCCGGTTCTGTCTTTTCCCGATAAAGGCTTTTAATGCCTTCCCGGAAAATATCAGATTCCGTTGCATAATCACTGGTTGCCAGTAAATATTCAAACATCCGGATTACTTCCTTCTGTGCATAATCTTTATTACTCAGCCTGATGGTCCAGCGACATCCGCCTTATGTTTTCTGCATTATACCGACCTACCTTTTATTCATCTGATGAGTTGCCAGAAGTTCATAGCCTTTGGCATTCAGTCTGATATCCTCAAGATAAGCTGCATTTTCTCTTGCATTTCCAAATCTTCTCATAATGATTGCCCCGCCACCTACATAAAGAATGTTGTAATAGGCAAGGTCAAACCCACTCTCTTCAAGCATACCTTCTATATCCGTTGCAAATGCTTTCAGCTTCGATATGATAATCTCTTTAACATCCTCAGGAATTACCACATCCTTACCAAGTATGAAATTCTGCACCACACTTTCCGGAACTCTACCACCTGTAGCCTCTGCAACAGCCGCATTGATTTCCTGAAACAGGGTAATTATGGAGTTGGGTACGGTGACGCATTTATCCGGTTGCACCTTTCTCTCGTCAATAAAGATGATATCCTTGGTCCAAGAACCGATATCCGCTACAATATATCGTCCATGCATGTTGCCCATACGGTCTGCCACCGCCGCAAAACACTGCGGAAAACAATATACATTTTCAATTGTTATGACATAATCCTTCTCTTCAAACTCAATAAAATGTGGACCACTTCGTTTCAAATACGCTACCAGCTTCGCCTGTTCCTTGCCAAATCGCTTAAAAGGAACTCCCACACCCAACACTACATGCAAGGTGCGTGGCAGTCCTCTTGTCTTAATTTCCTTGGCTACAGCTACCAGCTTCAAAGGGAAGAAATCCTCATCCGCTGTCTTATCCTCGTGAACTGTCTTACGCTCCCCACCAATGCAGTAATAACTGCCATCATAATAAAATCCGTTCTCTGCTACCGGTGGTCTGCCGTTACACCTCACTACTCCGTTACCAAAAATGTGATGTTTGGTCTTCATAAACGAAAACCCATGATCAATGCCGATTACAACCGGCTTGTCCTGTGAATTATTTTCTTCGTACATACTCTGTACCTGCCTTTCTGCCCTGCGGGCGTTTTATTTTGTAGGTATAGAATATAAAAAATCCACCCAACCTACATTGAATGTAAATTGAGTGGAAATTGAGAGAAAATTGAATTCATAATTTACATTATGAGAAGTTCGCCGATGGAACCGTAAAATGTATCGAGGAAGAAATACCGTTTGAAGTGCCGGAGGGGTGGGAATGGACGAGATTAGGCAATTTAAGCTCCTTGATTCAGTATGGTCTTAGCAATTCAGCCGAAGCACAAGGAACGCATCGTTTACTTCGTATTACAGATATTCAAGACGGAAAAGTAAATTGGAAAGATGTTCCGTTTACAACGGTGGAGAATGCAGAGAACTATCTTTTAAGAAAAGATGATATTGTATTCGCAAGGACAGGTGCTACTGTCGGTAAATCGTTTCTTGTAACAGAATTGCCGTTTGAATCTGTATACGCTTCATATCTTATCAGGATAAGATTATTTGATTGCATTTCACCAAGCTACTTATACCAGTTTTTCAATAGCTATTGTTATTGGGAACAGATAACTGATAAATCTGTTGGTGTGGGACAGCCCAACTGTAATGGAACATCATTAAAGGAACTTTTCATACCATTGCCACCACTACACGAACAAAAAAGAATTGTTCCTGCTGCCAATGCTCTTTTGAAATATGCTTCGGTTATCGAATCAGAAAGGGCTTCACTACAAGAAATAATCAATCTCGCCAAATCCAAGATACTTGACCTCGCCATCCGTGGTAAACTTGTTCCGCCAGACCCGAATGATGAGCCTGCGTCTGTGCTCCTTGAACGCATAAGAGCCGAGAAGGAAGAACTCATCAGGCAAGGCAAAATCAAGCGTGATAAAAAGGAATCTTTTATCTTCCGAGGTGATGATAACTCTTATTATGAGAAGATAGGGGATGACATAGAAAATATTGATACAGAAATTCCTTTTAATCTTCCTGATAATTGGATATGGTGTAGGGGATGTTCATGCTTTTCTGGAATGGAAACCACCAAGCCTCAAGGTGAATTTTTTGATTATATTGATATCGATTCTATAGATAATAGGTTGCATTGCATAAAGAAAACAAAGCGCATTCCTGTAATAGAAGCACCTAGTCGAGCCAGCAGAGCAATTAACTCTGGAAGTGTGTTATTTTCGCTAGTCAGACCTTATCTTGAAAATATTGCACTAATAGAAGAAATACACAGCCATTCAATTGCATCGACAGGTTTTTATGTATGTAATTCCAATGGACTATTATTACCAGATTATATGTTTTATCTAATGATATCAAAGTATGTCGTGGATGGCTTAAATCAATATATGAAAGGTGATAATTCACCGTCAATTAGTAGAAACGATATCGAAAATTGGCTTTATCCTATACCACCAATTGATGAACAAAGAAGAATCTGCTATATTTTGAAAACTACTTTTGCTACAATAGAAAAATTGGAAGAGAGCCTTATTTGAGGCTCTTTTCCAACTTTGATATAAGTGAAAATGCATTATTTATCGATACCGCAATCCTTAATTGTTCTTCATATGGAGGAACCGGAACATACAATTCTTTCAAAGTGAGAGGTTTCAGTTCTTTTTGATTAGTGGAGCCTTCACCCTTCTTTTCAAGTTCGGATTGATTTGCTTTCATAAATGCAAACAAATAAAAGGCATGGATTTCTCGACTGGAACGGATAACTGTTACATGTGAATCTGGAACAATAGATAAGCTATTGTAATTATCCGTCGCACGATAAAATCCAACACGACCTAATGTACCTGTACCAGTGGAATTTATAACGATATCTCCGTCCTGCATGTATTCATCCTCTGGGTATTTATTCAAGGTACTTTCGTCTAAATAAAAGGCTAAACCAATATCAATATCATTATACTTCGTATTACACTTCTGCGCAAAAACAAGCGTCTCACTTTGCTCAATATACTTCGGTGATTTCCCTCGACGAATCTCCTTGCAACAACAATTTTCCAGTTGCATCCACTCCCACCTATCAGGTATCTCAAAAGGTAATTCCTCGTCTATACAACGTATTTCATCCCCTCTCTTCTCATAATAAGAGAAAACAGCATTCTTGACCGTATTATAATTCCAATTGACAAAGAATTTCGCTAACATTCATATCAATTGGAGGTACAGGATGAAACTATCATTTGAAGACTATTTAAAGAAGGAAAATCTATCACAGCATACGATTTCTGTATATTTATGGACAGTAGACTATTTTATATCCAATTACAAAGATTTTAATACCGAGAATCTTCATGCGTATAAAGGATATTTGATGGAATTTTTCAAACCTAAAACCGTAAACCTTAGGATACAAGCAATCAACAAGTATTTGGACTACATTGGAAAGGACAAATTACGATTAAGTGCAGTAAAAATTCAGCAGAAAACATTTTTAGAAAATGTTGTAAGTAACGCGGATTACACATTTTTAAAGAAACAGTTGAAAAAAGATGGTAATATGCAGTGGTACTTTGTTGTATGGTATTTAGGAGCTACCGGAGCAAGAGTAAGTGAACTTATCCGTATTAAAATCGAGCATGTTAATCTTGGATATTTTGACTTATACAGCAAAGGTGGCAAGCTACGCCGGTTATATATTCCAAAGAAGCTTAGGGAAGAAACACAGAAATGGTTATTAGAAGAACAACGTACAACTGGATATCTATTTTTAAATCGATTTGGTGAACGCATTACTACACGTGGCATATCACAACAATTAAAAAATTATGCTGATAAGTATGGTTTGGATTCTAAGGTAATCTACCCGCATTCATTTAGACATTTGTATGCAAAGAATTTCTTGGAAAAATACAATGATATTGCTTTGCTTGCGGACCTTATGGGACACGAAAGTATAGAAACAACAAGAATCTATTTAAGAAGGACCGCCACAGAGCAGCAGTCCTTGATTGATAAGATTGTTACATGGTAATGCTTTCTTCTATTTCATAAAGTGATGAAAGTAATGAAGATAATTGTTTTATAATTCGTTCTTGCTCCTCAATAGGTGGTATTGGTATATACACTTCTTTTAAATGTGTTGGTCCATAATGCTGTATGCAATTTCCAGTCTTCATACGATCAATCTGATTTAGGTAAGTATCCGAATTGGCAAAATATAAAAAATATTCTCGTATAAGGCTTTGGGTCATTTTAAATCTTATTTGGCCAGTGTATGGTATTGCCCCTACAGCTTCTGGACCGACAATAGAGGCTTTGCCTATAGAGGCACTTGTACACAATATTACATCTCCCAATTCAAGTTTAAAATGTTTCCATTTGTTTTCAACCATAACAGGGTCTAAATAATTACATCCGTCCAAAAGGACTTTATCAGATTGCAAACCAGAAATACGAATTAAAGGAATACCTTCATCTCTGAAATCTTTTTTTAGAATACCTGGACCTTCCTGAAATAATACTACCTCTGGCAATATAGCCCATATCCATCCATTTGGAACTTCATAAGGCAAATCATCATCAATACAAACAGCCTTTCCGTTTTTATAGCGATAATAAGAGTTATCATCACCTCGGAAGATGATGGATTCTTTCTTATCACGCTTGATTTTACCTTGTTTTATCAGTTCTTCTTTCTCCACACGAATACGTTCTAAGAGTACGGATGCTGGCTCGTCATTCGGGTCTTGAGGTACAAGCTTGCCACGGATAGCAAGGTCGAGGATTTTAGATTTTGCTTTTTTTACAGAAGCTGTAAGTTCATTTTTAAGGACATCTATGTTGCGAATCTTATTAATACTATCAGCAAGAATGGATACTATTCTCTGTTGTTCTTCTACAGGTGGAACGGGAACTAAATATGTTCTCAAAAAATTTAGAGAAACAAATGGTTGTAATCCTCCAGAGGGCTTGTTTTTCATATCTTCTTGTGCATAATCAAGAAAATACATTACAAAATGATTGCTTAAATTCTTACTAAATGTAAACTTGAATAAAGCAACATTCTTTATTGAAATCAAAATATCTTCAGTAACCATAGATGGATTCCCAATTGTTCCAATCATTGCAAATAGGATATCACCAATATTTACACCGGAGCGATCATTTATACTGATAGCATCTTTTTCTGATATATATTTTACATTGCTATAATCAATACCACCTTCAACAAGATTTTTACTGGTGATCAATGGTATTCCCTTATCCACATATGTTGGAGTATCATGTGTTCCATCACGAACATCTACTATAGAATTCAACCTGCACCAAGCCCACCCCTCCGGCAACTCAAATGGAATCTCATCTTCGATACATTTCACGCTTCCATCCTGGAACTTCTCATAATGTAAATTATCCTCACCCACAAAGATAATTGTATCATTCTTAATATCCTTAGCCTTCAGTTTTCCTTCTTTTACCATCTGCTTTTTCTGCTCACGGATACGCTCCAGTAATACAGATGCAGGTTCATCACTCGGATCTTGTGGAACTAATTTACCACGAATAGCAAGGTCAAGAATTTTTTGTCTTAATGCTTTTGTATCCATTATTCTTCCACCTCTCCTATAAGTACTTCAAGCTCGTTTACAGCCTTAGATATATTTGCTGATTTTTCTTTTATCTGTTCCAACAACTCTGCCAGAGTATAATCATCTGCTCCGGTATCACTCTTCATCCAAGTAATATCAAGGCTTGTCTTATCTCTTGCCAAAATTTCTTCATAAGTGAACTTTCTCCATCTGCCATTCGGATTTTCTTCACTATATGTTTCTTTACGGGCTGATAAATCACCATCCGCATAACAAGCTACGAAGTCATCAAAATCCTCTTTTTTCAGTGGATTGGTCTTACCAAAAGAAGGCATATCATTTCTAAGGTCATAAATCCATACTTCTTTTGTATTATCCTTATCGGTCTTTCCTCTTGTGAAGAAAAGCACATTTGTTTTTACACCCTGGGCATAGAAAATACCTGTAGGAAGTCGCAGGATTGTATGTAAATTACACTTTTCCATCAAGTCCTTACGAATACGCTCACCATCGCCATCTGCGAATAATACATTATCCGGAAGAACTACTGCAGCTCTCGCCTTGCCATCAGTATTTAAACTTCTGTAAATATGTTGTAAAAAGTTCAATTGCTTATTGCTTGTAGGAAAAGTAAAGTCATCTCTGGTTGCACGCTCTCCACCTTTTTTAGTTCCAAAAGGCGGATTTGTAAGCACCACGTCATAACCTTTCATTTCTTTACCAGCATTAGACAATGTATCTGCTAGTTTTATTTCACCCTCAATGTCATGTAGCATGGCATTCATTAATGCAAGCCTATGTGTATCATGTACAAGTTCACACCCTGAAAAAGCTTCTTCTCTTTCAAATCTTGCGGTATCGGCATCAAGTTCAAAGAAATCATCTGTATTTTCACGTACATACTGACTTGCAGAAATCATAAACCCAAATGTACCACATGCAGGATCATTACACCGTTCTCCCGGTTGTGGTTTAACCAACCTTGTCATTACATCTATAAGAACCCTCGGTGTAAAATACTGACCTGCACCAGATTTCTTTTCATTCGCATTTTTCTCTAATAAACCTTCATAGAGATTTCCCAATCCCTCTTCACGAGCAGAAAACCAATCGAGCCCATCAATAGTTGTAATAATCTTCTCAAGATTTTTAGGCTCATCTATATTAGTTGCTGAACCCTGATAAATCTCACGCACACGTCCGGTACAATTCTCGCCGAGATGATTTAATAACTCTTTATAAAACTTTTTCAGTTCTACACCACTTTTAGCTTTCAGAACATCCCAGCGATATTCTTCCGGAATCTGAGATTCTGCTCCTGTTTCTTTTGCCATTTTTAAGAACAATATATATGTAAGCTCCGTTACATATTGATGATATGTTATACCATCATCTCTTAAAACATTACAGAGATTCCATAGCTTTGATACTATTTCCTGTGTTGTCATGCAGTTCTTCCTCCATCATCGTACAGATACTCATTGAGTTCTATAACAACGCTTTCTAATTTATTTCCAAATACTTTATTTATCTTTGCAAAGCCACCTTGTGACTTAAAACGGCTATCTTCATCAAAAACCTGCACATTAAGTACCGCTTCATTCAAAAGATAATCTTCCATACGCTTAATCCAGTTTTGTTCCTGCATAGTAAAGGTATGTGCCTTACGCAATCTATCGACAGCTTTCCTGATTCTTGCCTCGTGGCTAATTAGCACAGAACCAATTGCATAGCGGCGAATTAAGCTGATAATGTCTGCTGCCATCTCCTCATTTGTAAGCTGAGAAATAGCAGTATTCAATTGTTGCACTGTATAGCCTTCTCTATCCAAAGTAAGCAACAGAGATTTCAAACTGTCTCGTGTAAGTTCGCGCGGTCTTGTACATATAATTTTCAAAGCTGCAATTTCATTAATGTTCGTCTGTACATAATTTGAGAATGCATCCAAATAATCTTCTGGCCTGGCATCCTGATTTCCATAACCTCTTGTATGACTAATCAATTCATCTTCTTTATCTGAAATTACAACAGGTCTGCCACCATTTATTTTGCTCTCTTGTAGCATTTTGAACAAATCATAATATGCAAGCAGACGTTTCTTTGCATCTTCCGGCTTTCTATTTTGTAAATCCACAACAAACTGTGTCGGATCCATACCACCAGACATATCAATAAAGTGTTCCATTGTTTTTGAATCAATATTCTTCTTTTTACGCTGTAATTTTGCAATTACCTGATTAATCTGATTCTGTACATGAGCCTCATCTTCCATCCCCTGCAAACTATCCAACAACTGTGTAAATGTTGTAGCCGGATTAGCCACTACCGGTTTCATAGTGCTTACATCTTCAAGTGCATCATATACACCAACAGGGTCATATATTTCAAAGTGTGTTTTATGAATTTCCTTACATAAACGCGTTGCTCTTCCCAACATCTGCTCAAAAAGAATTCGTGATTTTACCCGTCTCATAAATACAAGTGTAGATATGGACGGAACATCAATACCTGTCGTTAGCAAATCCACAGTAACCACTATTGATGGATAATCCTCATTCTTAAATCTCTTAATAGCTTCCTGTATTTTCTTTTTATTTCCATTTGCAACACTACCGGTAATTTTCATAATAGCATCATTGTCTACACCATACTGCGTATATATGTCTTTGAGAATTGAAACTATCAAATCTGCATGATCATCATTTACCGCATAAATCAAAGTCTTTCCCTGTTCTCTCGGAGATTCCGGGTCTATATTCTTTGCAATTTCTTCCAAAACAGCTCTATTAAAAGGTTCTGTAATGACCTGTCTGTTAAATGAATCCACATCAAAATCCAATTCATCATCAATAAGTTCACTGTTAGTAATTTCTCCCGTAACAGGATCATATATTGTCACAGTTTCTCCTTGTTTATAATGAATGCCCTCCGAACTCAATTTTGTTTTTAATTCATGTGGAGCGTCATGGTCTACAAGGTATCCCTCAATAACCGCTTCTCTATAAGTATACTTAAACACCGGCTGACCAAATATCTCTGTTGTCTGCAATGCTGGTGTGGCTGTAAGTGCAATTTTAATGGCATTAAAATATTCTATAACAGCTCTGTATTTACTTTGATATTCTCTCTGATCTCTGTAAAGAACTTCATCCTCACACATTTCCTTATCAAGGATGTATCCTCTATGCGCTTCGTCTATTATGAGTAAATCATAATCTGACACAGCAGGCATAGTTTCACCATTATTGTACATAATGCGCTTAACCATTCCCTGTACTGTTGATATATGAATTCTTGTCTCTTTATCAATAGTTTTATCTTCTAAGCCCTTAATATTGTAAATATCATCAAGCGTTAAAAGATCTTCCATCTTTACTTCTTCGAATACATCCTGCGCTTGTTCGCCTAAAGCGGTACGGTCAACAAGGAACAAAATACGACGGAAACGTTCTGTTTTTAAGAAACGATAAATCATACCCAATACCGTTCTTGTTTTGCCCGTACCTGTTGCCATTGCCAGCAATGCAGTCTGTTTTCCGCTAATTACAGCTTCCTCTGCCGCCTTAATTGCATTTAACTGATATGGTCTTAAATTTAACCCGTCCTTGTCTGTAAGTAAATCATACGGCATCTCTTTTAGTTCCTTATTTCTACTATCAACATCAGCCGCAAGAAGTTCTTCCATTCCATCAGGGCTCATCCAACCATGTAATGCCATAGGTGAATTATCCGGTTTTCTTAAATCCAAAAACCAAATACCGGATTTTGTTCTATACTGTTCCAAATATGGTCTGCCATTTGTAGCAAACGTAAACGGAACCTTAAACTCTCCCCATTTACCTATAACATACTTTTCATCCTCTTCTCGGATGCATCTCGGATAATCTTTCCCCTGATAATCAATAACAGAAGGTATATCCTTATGAATTGCTTTTGCTTCTATAATGCCCACTAATTTTTCACCAATAAAAAGAGCATAATCCGCATAACCACGATTACCAACTGTTGAATTGGTAGGATATTCTGCGATAGCAAGTTTTCTTCCCTTTGTGGGTCTTACATCCTTAGAATATCGAATATTTTCTGTATCCGCTTCCCAACCTACCATTCGTAACTGTTCATCAATTAAAAAGCGAGTTTCAGCTTCTGTCTTAGGTCTCTGATTCGCAACCTTATTTGCCTGCTTTTTACGTTCGTCCCGAGCAACTTTTGGAGCATTTGCCGCATTTTCTTCAGCCTGCTTTGCAAGTTCTGCTTCTTTCTTTTCTTCTGCCTCCTTATCCACGGAAACTATCATTACATTTTCTTCTGGCATAACAAAATCCTTATGGGTATAACTCCAATCCCCATAAGTCTGCATAAACCACTCACACATGCCATATGCCATAAGCAGGAAATTCTTACTATCTGTTACCGAAGAATAGTTCTCGTGTACCGCCTTATTTCTGACTTTTCTAAGTCCATGCAATATGGTAGCCAAATCTCTTGTTAAAAGGCCTTCTCTGACTAAGGTATCAATTCTAGCCACAGCAGTATTATCCTGTGGCAGTGCGATTCTGTCATATGTAAACATAAGATTTACAATAGTTTCACCAATCATCCCCAATTTCATCAAGCATGAATTGGAATCTGAATAACAGTACTTTTCTGCAAGTTCTCCAAAGTTTGCAAGTACTGGAAAATCTTTTTCCAAAAATTCAAAATTTGAAACCATAACTACCTCCTATCCTTCGTTAAACTTCTTGATAATTCTTATTATCGGAAGTTGGTATACAAAAAATTTACAGCCTCTCATAATACTTCTGTATCAACGCTGCCATCATTTTACGTCTTTCAGTTAAAAATTCATCATAGTTCTCAACTGTCATATTCATAATATTTTGTGGAATACAGTTCTCCTCAAGGTTTGTTGCAAGCAAATCTCTGTCTGCAATATTTCCAAGTACAATATTTCCACCGTCACACTGATTCAAAACCTTTCCAAAATATACATTCGGCGCATCATCACTAATTGCTTTATTTACCTGTGTATCAAGGTATATGTAATTCGCAACCTGGTTATATTTCGTCTTATTATCCACGCCATTATTTTTCAGATAACTGCGCGGGAATATATGATGCACATCCCCGGAAATAGTAATTAAATCTGCAACTTTCGTACCGTTCATCAACATAGAATTACAGTTCATATTAATCTGTGCTGCTAAAAATGTATTAAACGCCGGACTGTTAACAGATGATGTTTCCAAATTCTGAGGCAATGTAACTGTCCAGAAAGTTTCTGAAAGTGCTGATGCTTCAACATCTGCTAAAAATGTTATAAATCCTTTCTCACCAATAGTTCTCATATCACGGTCCATCTGTGTTTCCGGTGAACCAATATATCTTGAAGTCACGGTTGAAAGAACAAACCATTTCTGCACATATCTCTTTATCTGTACATTGGGAATTGCTGGGTCATCTAACAACATCAGATACAATGTATAGACAAAGTCCAATGTCATCCTTGAATTAAGGAGCTTGCTCGATACATACCCGGCACCCTTAATTGCCATAACAAACTGAGAAAAATTGTACTGGTTGATAAAATTCATAATACCCGCGTCCAATTTTCCATAAGACTCTTCTACAATATCTTCTCTAAATTCCTTCGTAACAAAATCTCGTCCTGAGAGCAAACTAACCAAATCTGCTAATTTACCTCTTCTAAACTGATGCATAAATGATACTCTAAGCATATCTCCATAATCCGGATCGTAGATATCATCATAATCTTTTGCTAACCATTTTATTTTATCCGCATATTTAGAAGCCTGGAATTCCGCATCATGTGTTAGCTGTGAATAGAAATCCGGTTTTACCGCCAAATGACAGAAATAATCCACAGTCTTTCTCATGAGGCTACCTGAATGAATTGTATCTGCTGCCATTTTAGACATTACGAAGTCCGACTGGCTAAGAGCTGTACCTTTAGAATTAATACGGATAAAGATTTCTGTAACTTCGTCAATATCCAAAGCCGCATCCAATTCAATAACACCTATCTGACGATTGGCAATTCCCTTCAATGCAGTTACAGCCTTATTCACTTCATTTGGTTTTATACCTTCATTCACTTCGCAATATTTCATTGCAAAATCAAAAGAATCAAATTCAGTATCAAACACAACTGAAATATCCGGTATCCAACGCTTATCCTTTAAATGAGACGCATCCTGCACAGCAAAACTCTTTGTCTCATCCTCCGCCAAAAGATTAAATGCTATCTTTATTCTGTCCTTGTTAAAGTCATCATCTAAAACTTCTTTTCCGGCAATAGCAGCCATTAATGCAGTAACTCTTTGCTGACCATCAATCAGCACTTTTTTTCCATTTGCTTTACCGCCATCCTTTGTCTTAACATCGGGATTTTTCCAAGTAATAATATATCCGGTTGGATAACCATTGTACAATGAGTCAATTAAATCTCTTACCTGACTTCTCTTCCACACAAATGGTCTCTGAATTTCAGGAATAACAAAATCCTCTGCATCAATCAAACCAAGGATTGCACTAACTGAGTATTGCATTAATGTAAACTTTTCGCCTGTCATATGTATAACCTCGATACTTAAATCTATTTATTATCGACTTCGTTAATAATTTTCAAATAATCAATCTTACTGTTTATATTATCAAAAGCTTGTCTATCTACATAATACTTCTTCGGCACCTGTTCTTTTATGATTGAATCCAACATATCCGCTATCTCGTATTGAATGTCTTCATTACACATGCTTTCATTCACCCGGAAATGTGTGCCGTTCGAATGTACATCATACAAAAAGGTCTTTTTAGAAGTTCTCCACATATACCTTTGTTTTTGCGGTGTAGGGAGATATAGTTTGAACGATATATCACCAAATTCATAACCAATAACAACATAACCAACTATATGATTATACTCCCACACTCTTTTAGGATAAGTTTCAATTTCTAAACATCTTTGGAACGTTTCTTCTATTATGTCTGGAAAAACCTCTCGACGTAATGTATCTACATATTTTTCATACCTTACACGTAATGTACTTTTATCTAACGCATATATGGGTATTTCAATAAATTTATGCATTTACTTATTCTCCTTACTTTCTGGCACAATATCCAAAATATCATCCATCTTACAATCCAGTGCCAAACAAATCTTTTCTAATATCCCTACACGTACATCTTCATTTCTGCCAAGCTTTGCCATTGCATTTGTACTGATTTTAGCCTCTCTTATAAGCTCTGTTTTCATCATCCCACGCTCATTTAAGATACGCCATAATTTATCATAGTTAACCGCCATTTTAATCCTCCAATTTTGATGAACAATCTGACATTTATACTGCATAATATTATAGCACTTTTTGCCGTGTTTCTCAATCAGAAATTGAAGTTTGCAAATCTCAATAGTTTTTTCAACAAAAGACATAAGTTCAATCAAAATAAATATACTGTGACATCATATACCTAAAAATCCTTTATTTCTCGTTGTTTATGTGTTAATATAGGTGACAAATATATTATATATTATAAATAGTGTCGTGTGACATATTAGGAGAAAAGTAAAAATGAATCGTATTGAAATTCTATTAAAGCAATATGGCCCTATGCTTTCTGGGGATTTAGCCAAAAAATATGAAAAGAAATACAATGCTAGTAATGAGGCCGCAAGGAAAGCAATATCTCGCGCCCGCTCACCCATTCAAAAAATTAAATATTTTCCATTCGAAAAGAATCAAATCTTTTGCTATTTGGAAGAACAATATAATACATCTAGTTACAAAAAAATGCTGTATTCTTCGCTAAAGAAACATTCTTCCACTATAGCCCCTTTATTAATTGCCTTAGAAAACAATTATGGAATTATATCCAAAAACTCATTTGCAATTTATTCCAATTCACCCATCAAGAAAACCAAAGGACATCGTCTGTTTTCAAGAAACATAGCTGATTTATTAACAGCTGAAATAATTTATGAATATGACACCGAATACTACATTTTAAATGGTTCATATTCTGGAAGCACATTCGATCTTACACACTATAATAGCCATAACAGAATATGTAAAATAATTGTAAGTGATTTTATTTCATGGGCTGCGAAATTGAACTTAATTGCTTATAATTCAGCCACCATCTTTCCCAATATTGCTGAGTTCTCCCATTTTCAATGGAACGCAACATGCCCTTCATATGTACAGCCAATATATAATCAGTTAGAACAAAAACCTGGCTTTTTAATTGCTGATGTCATTTATAAAGATACGATTTCCGTTTCTGATATTACTTATTTTATTGGAAAAATAAATATAATACGACATTTTAAAAATGCTCCAAACTTCTTTCCCGTATTACTTGTTAATAATGTTGAACCCGATGCATTAAGACTATTGAAAGAACAGAAAATATTTGTCGGAATACTCTCTAATATATATGACAACAACTATACTAGCCTTCTCTCCGATATATATAATGTTTTTCAAAATGCAACCGCCATCTTACTAAAAGATGCCTCAAAAATTGACTTACTACTTGAAAACATTGCCAAAAACGAAGGACGATTTAATAATGCAATGGGAGACTTATTTGAATACATGGTTGGTTCCTTCTATAACAAACTAGGCGTGTCCTATATTGAAATGAACAAGCTTATCCCCAATGATAGAGGAACCCAAAACGAAATTGATGTTCTTGTATGCAAAGACAATAAAGTTATTATTATTGAGTGTAAAGCAACAAAATCCTCGTTATCATTTAAATATGTCCAAAAATGGTTATCTGAAATTGTACCAACATTTAGGAAATGGCTACAAAACACTTACCCTCAAAGAACATATGAGTTTCAAATCTGGTCATTAGGTGGTTTTGACGGACAATCGGCTACTTTGCTAGAAAAGCACAAAGAAACTACTACTAAATACACATTATCATATTATTCAAAATCAGATATTCTAAATATCGCCAAAAAATATGGTGACCATAATTTCATAAATCAAGTTAAAAAACACTTCTCATAATATTTGCAAAAAGGGATAAGCCATTTAAGACTTATCCCTCTCCGTTATTTAACGTATACCTTTTGTTTTTATTACACCCAGTTTTTTATTACAGTTTCTATATGAGGGAAAAGCTGTGAATCCTGGTCTAGAAATAAAGTTTCTCGTCTCATCATAATACACACTCAATAATCCTGTTAAAAGGAATTGAAATCCTATATGCTGCTCTTCATCAGTATGATCGAAAAATATGTATTCAGCCTTTGCGCCTGTTTTCGGACGCTTTTTAAAAATGCTCCATTTACTCAAAGCCCCAATATATCCTATCAAATCGTCGAAATAATCCTCTTCACTTTTATATTCTTGTTGCATCTTGGCAAAAATCCAATCTTCCGTGCACTTCTCTTTTTTCTCAAAAGAATCCATTGCTACCAAAGCTAAAAACGGGCCCCTAATATTAACATTCTTATCGTTCTCACATTTACATAATGTAGCAGCTTTTTTTAACACAGATAATTCATGGGTCACATCAGTGTCATGCAAATGCTTTTTTACTGAAATAATCCCAACAACTCCTTCTGGGGGAACAATTACACTTTCCCCAAATCTCTGAAATATTGGATATTTTGCACTATCGTACACTATAATATCCAACTGTGTTGAATGCATATCTTGCTGGTCTTGTCTACATTTATTTTTAAGCCCAGTTTTTACCGCAGGGCGCAAAATAAACCCTGTCAAAACTTCCAAATCCTTAGGAAGATATCTTTTTAGATATTCTCTGATTAAAGTTTCAACATATCTTCCATCTTCTCCATTGTGATCTGCACCATTTCTATTTTTTGCTGGAATCAGCACTTGAAACTGCTTATAAGTATCAAGTAAAGCTTGCATTTCATTTGACCAATATTCTCTTATACGTTTACCATCCACAATTCATCACCTCTTATTCAACTCATTCCACACATCCACATAATCCTGCAAGCCGCCCGGACGCATCGCCATGCCTACATATCCTGCTGGCTCTTCTCTTGCGAACCTGGCAAGGATTCCTGCATCCTCAGGCTCATCAAATACCACCTGAGTCTCTGCCTTTTTACAATCTATTACCAGTTGCTTTCCATCCATGTCCGTTACGACAACAGCATCTTTTTCGCTGTCGTAAAAGCATATGTTATACACCATTTTCACCGCTCCTTTTTTGACTTGACAAATTTTTATCTGCCATTTGATTTTTTCATCATAGCCCGGCTTCCATTTTCACTCAAAAAATCATCCGAAATTGGTGTCGTAAACCTGTCGTAATGCAAACTTACTATGTGAAAAACTCAACATTTATAAGGATTTGCGGAGCAAGGCAGATATTGCCGTGGCAAACAAATAGTATTTTTATCATTGTCTTGTTTCTCCTTGTTTTGCCCCAGAATGCCCTGTTTTGCAAGGATTTCCTGGGTTATGATGATATGCTCTGAAAATGCAGATTGTGGCAAATCAGAGCAAGATTGAGCAAGTTATTACTACCTGTTAGTAGTAAAATTGGTAGTAAAATGGGAATTCTTACTACTAAGGGGTTTCACCAACTTCACTTCCGCTTGGACAGTTAATGTTCTTTTCCGGATATCCAATAGTCCCATAATCAATATAATTTCCTTCATATTTTAGCAATTTTAATATTACCCTAACCAAGATACACTCGTATACCTGACTTGTCATAAACTGTTCTTCGTAATCAATACTATCTCCAGCATATAAACCGTGCGCAGAAAAATTTCGTGCTTGCAACGCCTTCTTCTCTTTTTTACCAACGGGCATGTCTATTCCTTCAAAAAAATGTGTTAATTGTTCACTCACAGACATGCGGTTCATACCTTCAACACTTCTCTTCATTCTTTCCACATACTCCGTTCCTGCAAACTGTGTTTCCACCATTTTTTTTATTGGTTTTATTCTTTTAGAAAAATCTTTTTTGTCCATAAGCACTGTTTCTGGATTAATTTCAACTTCTTCATACCACTTTCTTTTCAAATTTTCCAATGCAGCGGAAAGTATAGGTAAGTCCATAGGCTGTGTAACTTTTTGAGCATACCAATATGCCGAAAAAAAAGAAGCAAAATCAAGTTTCTCATATAATTCCGAAAATGGCTCTATATATTTTTGAATTGTATCCAAATAATTATGAAGAAACGATACATCATCTTTAATAGGCGTCTTTGCCCCAGATATACATTCTTTTTTTTATATCAAAACCATATGTCCCTGGATTTTTCATAACGAAACCGATTTGATTGCCATTTTCGTCAAATGAAGACTCCCCTACATACATCAATCTCTTTCCAACAAAAAAACTCAAATACTCTCTAATTTGTTTTCTTTCTTCTATACTTGGAATTCTTCCATACTTCTCAAAATAAGAAATACTAAGATTGGTACTCCATGAAGGTCCATATTTGTTCCCAACAAAATGAATGTCAAATCAGAATAAATGTATCCTTCGCTTCCATCAGCACCGTGATAGTATCCACTTCCATCAGAATATCGATAAGACTCTCCACCCTCATCATCACCATTTATAAATCCGCAGTCATCAGAAAACAGAAAATCTTTTCCGTTATTCTTCTTTGCCATGTTCTCACCTCGATTTCAGTGTTATTATCCACCCCATTTCTCAATGCAATTTATCGTTGTACCTGCAAGCCTTCTGCAAAAGAGCTGTTGTACTTGAGCATATTCTTTCGGGCAACTTTCATTGCTTCCACAGATTCTTCTGCCTTTTTTATAGATTCTGCAATGGTTTTTTTCTCTTTGCCCTTTGCAACATCTTTCTTTAATCTGAGTTCCACAAGACCCTTTTCGACTTCAGTAATATTCTGAAGATATTGCTCATACACGCTGTTAGAAAACTCGACATCGTGTTCATCATTAAGGAAAATTTCTCGTACAGAAGTGAGCAATTTTGCCGATTGCATAATGGTATTTTTCTTACCTAAAAGTCCTGCTGAACCAACAGCACCACCGACTCCGGCACCAACCCCTATTCCAAGTGCAGCTCCGCCGCCAACAATAGCAATTGTTCCACCAAGCATTCCAGCACCGCCTGCTGCTATAGCACCTCCACCAAGATATACAAGACAGGCGCTGGTCAATGCTGCCCCACTAAGCCCGGCAAAATTTGAGCCTACCAATGCCACAGCAATCGGTCCCGCAAAGGCACCCGCAGTTGCAACAGTAACTATTGAGATAACCGCAGTGATGGACAGAGACGTAATCACAGTCTTAAGGACCTCATTAAGTTCATTCATTCGCTTGTCATAAGACTTACGCAATCGTTTTACATATTCTTTTTCACAATACTTGCCCGTAAATTGCTCGTTTAGGAATCGGTCACCTTCGCTTTTTTTGAAACCGTTAATCGGATTGTTCAGATGCTTGTATTTTTTGCACGGTACATCATTACCTTTTTTATCCTTCTCCATTCCAAGCGGATAATACGGTTCAAACAACATTGCTTCAAGAAGAATTAATCGATACCACGGTTCATTAGGATTTTGTCCGGCAATGCACTGTTGCAATTCATCCATAGTGTACCAATGCATTTTCGCTCCAGGAACCTGTGTAAAACTCTCAAAACCATCAGAGATAAACTTCGCCCAGTCTTGAAGCCATGTAGTTTTCAGTTCTTTAACGCCTTCTCTGGTTATAGGAATGTTGGTACGCTCTATATCATTGAGTGTTTTGTAATATTCAAGGTTATAAAGTATCTCTGTCTGCTCCAACGAAAGACCGAGTTTATCCATCTGTATATCCATGTCTGCTCCTATTCTTTTATAGATATCTGCATCGGCTTTTCTGAATGTCTGCTGCTTTATATTCTCATATACATCTCGAACCTTTTTAACATTTCGAGCCTTAAGTCCCCAACTCACATCAGAACCGATAGCAACCGCAAATCTTCCCACACCTACATAATTAATGGATACCCAATATTTTTGTGTTGCAATTGCCTCACCCATATCAAGTGCAGTAAATACCCCCGTTGAAACAGTCAGCATACGTGCAATGGTCGGGTTGTTTGCGGGCTTAACAGAATTCCAGTCAATCTTCTTCATGTCTGCAAGGCAACTCACACATTTTTCTTTCATTGCCATTGCAAGTCGTCTTATAAAATAAAATGCACGCACAATGCACTCGTTAGCAATTACCGGAACAGCCTGTTTACATAATTCCACAGCAACACCAAGTTCGCCACGCAAATCAAATTTAACAACGGACTCCTTGATAATCTGTCCATTTTCATCACGCTGCATCATAAGCGTACCGTTAAACAACTTTGAAAGAAAGAGGGACAATGACATATCATCATCGACCTTTATATCCTTGAAAAACGGTATTGCCGAAATCTCCTTTGCCAAAGCAAGGATTGGTCCAGGAATTCCCGTACCACCGGTAACACCCGCCGTGCTGCTTGACCCAGCAACATCACTTACAAGATGGAAGAACCATGTTATAGTTCCCATTAAAATCTTCTGCGGTACATCCTTTCCAATGAAAGGCTTGCTTTTTTCCGGAACATCAACAACAAGGAATACCCCGTTAACATCTGTTCCATATGATTTTTCCGTAAACTGCGTTAATAAAGAGAATGCCAAACCTACAATTGTTGGATGGTGAGCAAAATCTCTCAGATGATGTTGCAGTCCACCACCGAAATCAGGTGTATTTCCATCACTCGGAATTGGGAATCGTTTCTCCAACGCTTTCACTGCGGATTTTACATCATCAAATTTCTCGCCCTCAAACATTTCTGCTGTCTTTTTTACGAAGGCATCCACTTTATCACTGGCAATACTGCGTCCATTCGTCAGATCAAACTCTCCGACCCAAAGAATGTCCAATAGGCCACAAGCAATACCACTTGCAATTGCGACAACATAATCCAAGTTATCCGCCTGGCTTGATAATAATTCAATCTGACTATTCAAATCATAAATGGCTTTATCAAAATCAAATTCTTTTGAGCCGATAAACCCATCATAGGGTATCAATTCATATTTTATATCCACATTTTCCTTGCTCAATTTATATTACCAAGCCTTTCTCCGCTATCTACAAGTTTCCCTTGCCCTCCATTTCCGCATCCTTACCATAATGCTAATTTATAATTTAGTCAATCATGATTTACTAAATTATATTTTACTATATGCCATATATAAAAACAGACCGCGCATCCTTATTAGATGCGCGGTCTGTTCTATACGATAATCCCCTTTTGCTTTTGATACCTTTGGTATCATTTCATAAATTATATAAAACATCTCATGAATTGTCAATAGTACTTTCATTTTTTGTCGTTTTTTCAAAAATTATAAAAGTACTATCGTCTCCCGCCACACTTCGCACAAACTCTCCAGCCTCCATGCCGCATTGGCCGGGCTGGTGGATGGCAGCACCGTGGCTTCTATGCCGGTCAGGGGCAGCTGATATTTTCGATAAAGCTCTCCTGCTTTGTTACCGTTGGCATAGATCCGCGTGATCTGTGATTCCGCCAGAATCCTTCGAATATCCGTCGGCTCCACATTGCGGATGCTACTGTCGCTGGATCCCTTAATATCGCAGCTCTGGATTACATCCCAGACGGCAATGTGATGAGCCAGTAGCATTTTCTTTTTCTCCTCTATGGTCTCCGGCACCGGTTCCCCGCACAGATCTGCCATCACTTTCCAGAAACGGTTCTGCTTATGTCCGTAATAAAAATGGTTCTCCCGGGATTTCACCGAGGGCAATGTTCCCAGGATCAGCACCAGCGAATCCGCATCGTACACCGGTGCAAACGTGTGTTCAATATGTTCATATCCTGTCATGCTGTTTTCCTTCTTCCTTATGGCTGTCCCTGTCTTTCAGCAGATATCGGGCCGCAGGAATTTCCACGATCAGAGTAACCGCTACCGCTACCGCCGCAGACACCACGATAATCAGTATCTGATATTTCCACTGCCATACACGGTCACCTGTCATATTTGGCGGCGTATCCCCGCTCCAATAAGGAATTCTTTTTTCTTTCAGCCAGACGGCGATCATCTGATGCCAGAGATACAGATTATAGGAAAATTTGCAAAAAAGTGATGCCACCCGATTGGAATATAGTTTCTGATAATATTCTCCCGCACAGGCCGTACTGAAAAGGAACAATGCAAACAGAAACGACTGCACCAGCCGGCTCTGCAACTGAACTGCCTGCAGATTCACATCCCCGTCGTATTTATGAATCATCCCGTTCATCAGAAAAATGCACAAAACAGAGATCGCTGTTCCTGCCAGCCGCGAGTATTTATTTTCTGTCACATATTTCTTCCACATGACATACAGGATGCAGCAAAGCATGCCATTGGCATAGATTCCCATAAACGTCAGAATATTATTTCCATAATTTCTCTCTTTTCCAGCAAAACAGTTCAGGATCACCGCGGTACTTGTAACGGAAATCATCAACATCACACTATAAGTGGCAAAGGCCCACTTGCGGAACAATCTTGCGATCCACGGCAGCAGCAGATAATAGATCACTTCCATCTGTACCGTCCACAACACACCGTTAAAAGAGGTGGATATATAAGTGTCCGACCAGTTTGGTGCAACGCAAAATACATGTGTCACAATATCTTTGCACAATGCTCCCACATTCCGATATTTATGTCCCGGTAAAATATAGAAAAACAGATCGATTGCCAACATAAAATAGTAAGAAGGCAGTATTCTTGCTGCCCTCTTTCTGTAAAATGTCTTCGTATCCGGCCAGTCCTCTCCCAGAACAATAGATCTTGCATAAGGATAAAAATTGCAGAATGCGCTGAGCAGGATCATCATATCCACAAAAATAAATCCATACCTGACCCATCCGGCAAGGTTGATCTCTGTGATTCCAATATATTTTGTGTACTCTGTTGGAATCCGAAGATACGGTGTCAGCCATGTCTGCTGCCAGAAATGAAACCACACTACCATCCCGATGGCTATGGCACGGATTCCATCCAGCACACCGATTCTGTTTTCTATTCTGTTTTTTTCATCCATGCTGTATTCCCGCCGTTTCTGATTTTCTGCTGCTTCCTATCTGTCATGTTCCAGTCTCCACCTGATACATCTGGTGAGATAATCCACGTAATCCGCATTCTTACACATTTCCTTGCCGGGAGTATCGGAGATCTTTGCCACATCCATGCCGTTGCAGGCAGTGGTCTTCATGACAATATTCAACGGTTCCTCGCAGGTATCATTGGCAATATAGGTTCCGATACCGAAAGCCACGGTCACCCGGTCCCGGAATGCCTTACGCAGTTCATCCGCCCGTGCAAAGTCCAGACTGTCACTGAACAGCAGGGTCTTGCACTTCGGATCAATTCCCAGGGATTCATAATGAGATATCAGCTTCTCCCCCCATGCAAAGGGATCCCCACTGTCATGCCGCACGCCGGAAAACAGAGTGGAATAGGTCAGCTGGAAATCTTTCAGGAAACAATCCGTAGTGATCGTATCCGTCAAAGCAATTCCGTTCAAAATGCCATACTCTTTCACCCAGGCATCCAGGGCATACCAGTTGGAATATGCCGGATTGTGCTTGTGATTGCCCTGCCCGGTACACATGATCCATTCATGGGCCATAGTGCCTACCGGTGTCACGTTCCATTTCTTTGCCAGATAGACATTGGAGGTACCAATGCAGGCGGAGTCCTTATAATCCTTATTATGCCCCACCAGCTCCTGTACTGCCAGTTCCTGTGCCTCTGCAGAGAGACGGCGTCTCAGACCGAATTCACTGAAATTTCCAAGGCAATACGTTCCGTCCACCAGCTTCTGTAGCTTGTCTGCCAGACGCTCCCGGAAGGAGGCATACAGCTTCTCATAGTCATAATTCATACGGAAAAATACTTCATTAACAATAGCCAGCGTCGGGATCTCATACATAGAAGTATTCAGCCAGGATCCCTTGGTCTCGATGGTCAGACCGCAGTCCGCCTCCGTGCCGATCTCAAAATCCTCGTATCTGGGCTGCCACAAACGTAAAAAATCCACATAGGAACCCTTGATCCATTTTACGTTCTCCAGATAAGCCAGTTCTTCTTCCGTAAAACGTAAGTCACAATAGGCCCGGATCTGCGCCTTGATTTCTTCTACCATTTCAGATGTGAAAAATACATCTGTATTCCTGCATTTGAAGGTCCAGGTAGTCTTATAAGCGCTGAACTGGTGGTAGATACACTGTCCCATAGAGAACTTGTACATATCATTTTCCAGTAAGCTGTTGATGATCTGTGGTAATTGCATGATTTTATCCTCTTTCTCTCTTAGATTCACAACTGTGTAAATATGATATGTTCTCTAAATCACATCCGCCTGGATCGGTTCCATAGCTGCGATGGCCGTCTGGTGCGTCTGGGGTGTCACACAGGCACAGGCCTTCTCAATGACACACACTCTCGCTTCCGGTACAAATGCCTTTGCCATGACCACATTGCTTAACACACAGATTCCGGTGCAGAATCCGGTAAAATCCACTTCCATGGGATATTCACCCTCTGCTGCCTCTCCTGCTGCCGTCACCTCTTCCCAGATTGCCTTCAGCGTATTTCCAAAATCCAGACTGCCAAAAGTAGGCTTTTTCACCGTAAGGATCTGTTCCGGTGCATAATGCTCCTGTACCGCCTTCACGATATCCGGATGGATCTTATATCCTTCTGTGCCTTCCTGTCCGTGCAGAACGGGCAGACGCTTTCCTTCCTGGGTGTGCAGATAATCCGCCGTATGGGTATCCTTTGTAAAGATCACCTTGTAGTATTCCCCACTTTCTGCTGCCGCAACGATATACTTTACCGCCGCCTCGCACTCCTTGTTTCCCAGCGCCCCGGTGATGAATTCGTTCTGTGCATCCGTGATCACTAATACTTTCTTTGTCATGTCCCTCTCCTCTACTCGTTTTTCTATAATGATGCCGGGGCAAAAGCCCCCGACTTTGCACAAAAAGCAGGCAACCGCATCCTGCGACTACCTGCTTCTATTACTTATAGAAATAATTTCTTCACTTTTTCTGCATCAAATACAACTTCCTTTACCCCGTCCACTTCGATCTGATACAGGGCATTGGCTGCCAGATGCTCCGCCGCCTGCTCAAGGTCACGGATTCCACTGGTGTTGGAATAGATCTCCACCACCGCATCCAGTCCCTCTTCGGTGAGTGTGCATTCGTCTGCCTGCAGTCCAATCCTTTTCAGCACCTTCGGCAATGCAAATCTGGAGAAAATGATCTTCTTCTCCTCCGGTGTGTAATCCGGGATGTCGATCACTGCAAAACGGGACATTAACGGAGCACTGATCTGCTCCTTGTCATTGGCAGTGGCGATGGGGTAGACACCAAAGGTGGGAACGGTACATTCCATATAGTTGTCCGTGAATCCCAGATTGTCAAGCAGTGTCAGAAGCACATCCGCCGGATTGCCGTTACCCTTGCCGTTTGCCGCCTTGTCCAACTCATTGATGATGAATACCAGATTAGACTCTCCCGCCATGGAAAAAGCCTCCATGATAATGCCCGGCTTGGCATTGGCATAGATTCTGGAGCTTCCGGTCAGCTGCTCCGGATCGTTAATGGAACTCATGTCTAATGTTGTCCAGGGCAATTTCAGGATCCTCGCCACCGCATAAGCGATCTGGGATTTACCGGTTCCGGCCGGACCCACCAGAAGCAGTCCGTAAGCCGGTAAGGTGTGGGTACGGTTAATCTGGATAATGGTCTCCATGATCCGCTGCTTGACTCTCTCCATGCCGTACAATTCCTCGTCCAGGATCCGTCTGGCTTCCACCGGATCAATGGCTTCGAAGTAATTGCCCTTCCACTGAATGTTCATCATGATGGACAGCGCTCTCTGGGCATGTCTTCTCTCTTCCGGAGACACCTCATGGGATCTGGCCACCGCCAGATTTCTTCTGGCCCACAGGCGGATGTTTTCCGGCATAGTCCTTCCGGCGCATGTCATGAAATCGGAGATACTCTGAAGGCTGGTAAGCTTCATATCATCGCCGTCTTCCTCTTCGTCCTCCCCCTGTTCCTCTTCTGCGGGAGCACTGCTGGCGAACAGTCTTTCCATCATGAACTGTAAAAATCCATCTTCTGCCGAAAGCTTGGTTCCGCCGCCAAATGCAGTCTCTCGGATCTTGTATACCGCATAGCCTTCTTCCCGGTTTTCCCCGGAAAGCCGGACATTGATGTGATTTTCTCCTAACCATCTGACGAGGCTTACGAATCTTGCATCGATCTGTAAAATATCGGCATAGGCACTGCTGCCCTCTTCCCTGAATTCGAAATTCGTGCGTTTGTTCTGATTGCCGAAGACACCGATAGCATGGTGCTTCCACTGTTCGCTGCTGTTGTCCAGGATCAGGATCGGCTTTTCGGGACTTGCCGCAGCCTCATTGGAACGGAACATGGTATAGGTGCATACGGAATCCTGCTTCTTCTCATTTTCCGGGATACTGCTGAAATCAAATACCGGCATGGTCAGCCTCCTTTTTTCTCGCCTGAATCTTCTCCTCATCGATCAGCTTGAACTGCTTTACCAGATTGGTCATATTCTCGGACTGAGCCAGCAGTTCCTCACTGGTAGCGGATAATTCTTCTGCTGCCGCAGAGTTGGACTGTACGATCTCGGAGATCTGGTTCACACCGCTCTCCGCCTGATTCATGGCATCTGACTGAGCAGCTGCAATCTGGGTCAGTTCCTCAGAATCCTGTGCGATCCTGCGGACGCCTTCCACGATAACGCTCAACGTCTGGGACGCATGATCTACAGCTTCATTGCCGGCATGAATCTCATCCAATGTACCGCCGATCAGCTCTCTGGTATTGACAGCGGACTGCGCACTCTGCTCTGCCAGCTTACCAATCTGGTCTGCCACCACAGCAAAACCTCTTCCGGCCTCCCCCGCTCTGGCTGCCTCAATGGACGCATTTAAGGACAGCAGATTGGTCTGACTGGCAATATCCTCGATCTCACCGATGATGTTGCTGATCTTCTCGGAAGTCTCGTTGATCTGTTCCATGATCTCCATCAGATGATTCATCTCGGTACGGCCTTCATCTGCCTTAGCAGAGTATTCCTGTGCCTGCCTGCTGGAATTCTTGGTATGCTCTGCAGTATTGTCTACCATAGAGGTAATATTAGTAATGGTTGCCTGTAGCTGCTGTACGGCTCCGGCCTGCTCAGTAGCGCCCTCTGCCAGAGACTGTGCGGCATCTGCCAGGCTTCCGGCACCCATGGATACCTGGCCGGATACGGAATTTACATTGTACAATGCTTCGTTCATCTTATATTTGATATCTCTCAGGGCTTCCTTCAATTCATCCAGATCCCCTGCATAGAGATCGGGGTAAAGAAATTTTACCGTCCAGTCACCATTTGCCATGGCATTCAGAGCCTGCTTGATATCCTCAATGATCATTCGCAGATTTTCAGCCATTGCAATGGCGGCACGATTCATCTCTGCCACTTCGTCCTCTGTCTTTACTTCCGGGAACTCTGAAGACAGATCACCTGCAGCAAACCCATCCAGTCTGTCTGCCAGCGCTTTCAGCGGTCCGGCGATTCCTTTGGCTATTCTTTTTCCCGCTTTTTCAGATCCCGCAAAGCCTACTCCGATGATCAGAAGGATTACGATAAAAATAACCACACGGAAAACATTCAGTTTGGCTTCCATGGCATTTCCGTTCGTTACACTGCTGTCCAACAGGCTCGTCATATCTGCATAGACCTGCTGGAACACGGGATCCATCTGTTCGCCTGCCATCTGCTGTGCCTGCATCCGCTTAGCAGAATCGGAAGCTGTTCCCAGTTCCAGTATCTGTGCCTCGATCTGCTGATAAGAAGCTACGCCGTCCTTGATCTGCTGGTAGGTAGCTCTTCCCTCATCCGTGATCATGTCATCTTCCAGGGCACTGATATAGGTATCCAACTGTTCCGCCGTCAGGTCATGGGCATTTTTTGCTGTAGCGATCAGTGTATCGTCATCATAGCCGATGGCGGCACGGGTCTCACTCCGCATCTCCGCGATAACGATCATCGCCTTACCGATGTCACCCTGCGCGAAACCGTAATGCTTCAAGGCGTAGGAATACTGATAACTCACGATTCCCATGGCCACACAGGCGATGACACCCGTCATGCTCAGCAGTATCGTGGTCTTACGAAATACTTTCAATAGGCGCTTCTCAATGGAGAGCTTGTTTAAACTGTTAAATCTGTCCGTTCTGTCCATTCCAATGTTCCATCCTCTCTGTAAACTGTGTGTAAAAATCTATCGTCCCCTCATACGGCAATAAATAAAACAGACGCAGCAGCAGGAGATTTTCTTCCCTCTGTTTCCCTTCGTCTTCTCCTGTCAGTCTTTCTTCCATGGCATGTAACAGGTCATGCCATTGTAAGGTAAATTGCTGATTGCGGGTCAGATCCGGAGTATCGATCCATTTACTGACTTTTATCTTGCTGCGGTTCTCCTTTGCACATTCCCCGGTCTGGAGAAAATAGGAAAATCCTCCATTTTCATAATATCTTCCCAGCGGAAATAGCCGGCAGATTCCGGGACGGTACGGGTGAATACTGCATCGACCCTCTCCGTCCAGATACGCACAGGCTTCCTCTGCTCCCTGCATTTTCAGATTCGGTAAGATCACACCGTCCACCACATTGAGCTCCACCGATGCCGCTAATAGCTCCTGCATGCTTTTCCCCATTCCTGTAGTCATCCGGTACACATCATAGGGATCCAGGATAATGGAATTGCCCATGCCGTGACAACACCGGGAACAGCCATTGCAACCACCGCAATCCGCTTTTACCATATCATTTGCTTTGTATAATCGGCCATCGGATATCTCCGCAAGACTTACATTTCGCTTCATATCTACACCATCAGCCTCTCTGTGCCTTGCGTTCCATGATCTCCTTCAGGCTCTCGGTGTAAGGCGCTCTTGCCACACCGTACTCTGTTACGATTCCGGCGATCAGTTCATGATCCGTTACATCAAAAGCGGGATTGTATACCTTTACACCTTCCGGGGCCATGCGCTCCTTATACCACATCTCGGTGACCTCTTCCGCCTTGCGCTGCTCGATGCAGATATCTGCGCCGGTAACGGTAGCCATGTCAATGGTAGATGTAGGTGCACAGATATATACCGGTACACCGTACTGCTTTGCTACCGCTGCTACTACGCTGGTGCCGATCTTGTTGGCCGTATCTCCGTTAGCCGCCACTCTGTCACAACCCACGAACACTGCCTGTACCCAGCCCTTGGACATTACAGAAGCAGACATATTGTCGCAGATCAGTGTGACATCCACGCCCGCGGAATGCAGTTCAAAAGCAGTCAGTCTGGCTCCCTGCAACAGGGGTCTGGTCTCATCCGCAAATACATGGAAGTTATAGCCCTTCTCCTGTCCCAGATAAATAGGTGCTGTTGCAGTACCATATTTTACGGTTGCAAGTTGTCCTGCATTACAGTGAGTCAGGATGCCATCTCCCGGTTTCACCAGTTCCAGGCCAAATTCTCCGATTTTTCGGCATACTTCCACATCTTCCGCCCGAATCTGCAAGGCTTCATCATGCAGGATTTCCTTCACTTCTGCCACTGTTTTGTGTTCTTCTCTGCCGGCCTTCACAGCCACGGCATTCATACGCTTCAATGCCCAGGACAGGTTGACTGCGGTGGGTCTGGAAGAATCCAGATATTCCTTATATTCGGTAAATTTCTCATAAAACTTTTCAAAATCTTCGGTCTCGATGCGGTTTGCCAGCAGATAAATACCCAGTGCCGCCGCTACGCCGATGGCCGGAGCCCCTCTGACTTTCAACAGATAAATGGCATCCCAGATTTCCTGTGCCGTATGTAAAGCGATCAGTTCGATCCTGCCGGGTAATAAGGTCTGGTCTATGATGATCACCGCATCCTGTGCTTCATCCAGTGCCACGGTGTCGTAATCGAGAATTGTTTTTTCTTTTTCCATAGGTACTCCTTTATATATGTTTTCGTAATTGTCAGATCCTTACGGTACCTTCCCGGTTAATTTTCATGCCGGATAATATCGGCAAATTCTGCTTTCGCTGCCTTGGCCAGATCCTCCGGTGTCAGACGGATCTGAGATCCGATCTTGCCGCCGCTGACATAGATCTGCTCCTGTGTCTTTGCGCTTTCATCGATTCTGGTCACGTACTGCTTTTTCATGCCAATGGCAGTACAGCCGCCGCGGATATAACCGGTAATGGCATTAATGTCCTTTACGTGGATCATTTCCACGCTCTTTTCCCCTACCGATTTCGCTGCCTTTTTCAGATCCAGCTCTGCCGCAATAGGGATAACGAATACAAAATAATTCTTGCTGTTACTCACGGTGACCAACGTCTTATAGACCTGTTCATAGGGCAGGGATAATTTGTCAGCTATCTGAAGACCGTCCACGAATTCCTCACACTCGTAGGTGTGATGGGTATAAGGAATCTTCAAAGATTCCAGGATCCGCATTGCGTTGGTCTTTACTTCTTTTTGTTTTGCCATAAAACTACTCACGCCTTTCAACAACCTGCAAACTTTGAGCCGAAGGCACAAATTTGCAGGTGAAAAATTTATTTTTCACCTTGTTACCCTTGGTATCATTTTATTTTACTATTTTGCTTCCCTCTGCGCAAGCATACAAGGAAAGAAACTTGCACAAGTTGCATCAGTTTTTTGCAGAAAAGAACTCCGCCCGACTCCCGGACGGACCGGGGAATCAGACGGAGTTCTTATATGTTTTTAATCCGTTGTTACGAATTAGTTTGCTGCCTTCTCAGCCTTTGCAGTTTTCAGCTGCTCGGTCAGAGCGGGAACTACCTTGTTCAGGTCGCCTACGATACCGTAGTCAGCCACATCGAAGATAGGCGCGGTCTCATCCTTGTTGATGGCAACAATGAGATCAGACTCTTCCATACCTGCTACATGCTGAATAGCACCGGAGATACCGATTGCAAAGTAAATCTGAGGACGAACGGTCTTACCGGTCTGTCCAACCTGCAGATCCTTGGGCTTCCAGCCATTATCTACAACTGCACGGGAGCAGGATACGGTACCGCCAAGAACCTCTGCCAGATCGTCCAGGATCTTGAAGTTCTCTGCGCTGCCAACTCCACGTCCGCCGGATACCAGGATCTTAGCATCCATGATATCAACGGTATCGGATACAGCCTTAACGACTTCCTTGATGGTTACATATTTGTTGTTCGGAGTAAATCCGGGATTGTACTCTTCGATTACAGCCTTTGCACCTGCGATAGGAGCGATCTTCTGCATAACGCCGGGACGAACGGTTGCCATCTGAGGTCTGTTGTCGGGGCAGGCGATGGTAGCGATGGTGTTACCACCGAATGCAGGACGGGTCATCAGCAGCTGGTTGTGCTTCTGCTCCTGTCCGGGAATAGCAACGAGAGGGAAATCACCGATCTCAAGTACAGTACAGTCAGCAGTCAGACCGGTCCTAACTCTTGCGGAAACGGTAGGGCCGAGGTCACGTCCGATAGCAGTTGCACCTACCAGAACGATCTCAGGCTTATATTTCTCGATAACAGATGCCAGTGCATGTGCATAAGGCTCGGTTCTGTAAGTCTCCAGTTCGGGATCGTCCACAAGGATTACCTTATCTGCGCCATACTCAGCCAGCTTATCTGCCAGATTCTTTACATTATAACCGATCAGAACCGCGGTTACCTCGGTCTCCAGCTTTACAGCCAGCTCTTTACCTTTGCCGAGCAGCTCCAATGCGATACCGCTGATCTCATTGTCTACCTGCTGGGCGAACACATATACACCCTTGTATTCTTCAATATTATTGGTTACCATGGTTTGCCTCCTATATTAGATGATGTGCTTTTCTTTGAATTTAGCCACAATGTAAGCTGCTCCGTCTTCAGGTGAATCGGGAACGATCTTCTCACCTGCGCCCTTACGAACCTTATCGGATGCCTTTGCAATCTTGGTAGGAGATCCCTTCAGGCCAAGGTTGCTGTCATCAACATCTTTCAGATCAGCTCTGCCCCAGGTAGTGATCTCTGCCTTGCATGCATCGAAAATTCCGCCGGGAGTCATATAACGAGGCTTATTCAGCTCGGACAGTGCAGTGATCAGGCAGGGCATCTGAACCTCTACTACATGATATCTGTCATCATACTGTCTCTGAACGATCACCTTGTCTCCCTCAACCTTGATGTCCTGTGCATAAGAGATTACGGGAAGTCCCAGATGCTCAGCGATCTGAGGACCAACCTGTGCGGTATCACCATCGATTGCCTGACGACCGGTAATGATCAGATCATAGTCAAGGTTTCTCAGTGCACCTGCAATGGTAGTGGAAGTAGCCCAGGTATCAGCACCGCCCAGTACTCTGTCGGTAACCAGAATTGCTTTGTCAGCGCCCATAGCCAGCGCCTCACGAAGAGCATCTGCTGCCTTGGGAAGACCCATGGTCAGTACGGTAACTTCTGCGCCGAACTCGTCCTTCAGCTTCAGTGCAGCTTCCAGACCAGCCTTATCATCGGGATTCATGATAGCAAGCATTGCGCCTCTGTCAAGAGTTCCGTCAGGATTGAATTTAACACCGCCCTTGGTATCGGGCACCTGCTTAATACAAACAACAATCTTCATTGTATTTTCTCCTTACTTTTCTAATAAAATTTCCGACAAATGCCTGCTTGCTTATTTCAGCAGATCTGCGGAGATAACCATTCTCTGAACTTCGGAAGTACCCTCGTAGATCTCGGTGATCTTTGCATCACGCATCATACGTTCAACTTCGTACTCTCTGATGTAACCGTAACCACCGTGCAGCTGAACAGCCTTGGTAGTAACTTCCATAGCAACCTCAGCAGCATACAGCTTAGCCATAGCAGCTTCTACAGAGTAAGAGATCTTAGGATTGGTCTTGTACTCGTCCTTCTTGCGTGCAGCCTTGTATACCAGCATCTTGGCAGCTTCCACCTTGGTAGCCATATCAGCCAGCTGGAACTGTGTATTCTGGAATCCGGAAATGGACTTTCCGAACTGCTTTCTTTCCTTGGTGTAAGCAACGGTTCTCTCCAAAGCGCCTTCTGCAATACCCAGAGCCTGGGAAGCGATACCGATACGTCCGCCGTCCAGAGTGTGCATTGCGATCTTGAATCCCTGTCCCTGCTTACCAAGCATATTCTCCTTGGGGATACGGCAGTCGGTGAAGATCAGCTCGTAAGTGGAAGAACCCTTGATACCCATCTTCTTCTCTTTGGTACCGAAGGTAAATCCGGGAGTACCTTTCTCAACGATAAAGGAAGAAATCTCCTTCATCTTTCTGCCTCTCTTCTCTACGATACCGGTAACTGCGATAACAATATATACATCAGCTTCTTTACCGTTGGTGATGAAGCACTTGGATCCGTTGATGACCCACTCGTCACCATCTAATACAGCCTTAGTCTGCTGTCCCTGAGCATCGGTACCTGCACCGGGCTCGGTCAGACCGAAAGCACCGATCTTACGGCCGCTTGCCAGATCGGGAACATATTTCTTCTTCTGATCCTCAGTACCGAAGGTCATGATAGGATCGATACACAGAGAGGTATGTGCGGATACGATAACGCCGGTGGTTGCACAAACCTTGGAAAGCTCCTCAACACACATAGCGTAGGTCAGGGTATCACAGCCCTGTCCGCCGTACTCCTTGGGAACGGGAATTCCCATGAAGCCGTACTTAGCCATCTTCTCAACGGTCTCTCTGGGGAAGGTTTCGGTCTCGTCAACTTCCTGCGCAAGAGGTTTTACTTCGTTCTCGGCGAACTCTTTGAACAGCTGTCTCGCCATCTCATGCTCTTTGGATAATGTAAAATCCATGATGTTAATCCTCCATTGTTATTTATACTTGGTTGTAATTATGAACTTAGACTGTCCAGAGCCGTATCCGGCTCCGAACAGTTATTTTACCTTTTGCCTACTGTGCATCCACAGGAGTCTTGGTGCGGTCTGCATTGTATACATAGAAGCCCTTGCCGGTCTTCACACCAAGGTTACCGCCACGTACCATCTTACGGATCAGAGGGCATGCACGATACTTGCTGTCGCCGGTCTCGTTGTACAGAACATCCATGATGGCAAGGCAGATATCCAGTCCTACGAAATCGCCCAGTTCCAGGGGTCCCATGGGATGATTAGCGCCCAGCTTCATAGCTGCGTCGATACCTGCGATATCGGATACACCTTCCATCTTGATGAAAGCTGCTTCATTGATCATAGGGATCAGGATACGGTTAACAACAAAGCCTGCTGCCTCGTTTACCTGAACAGGGGTCTTGCCGATCTCTTCAGATATCTTCTTGATGGTGTCTACGGTCTCTGCGGGAGTATTCACACCTGCAATTACCTCAACCAGCTTCATACGGTCTGCGGGATTGAAGAAGTGCATACCGATCAGAGGACGGGTCAGTCCGTTGCCGATCTCGGTAATGGAAAGGCTGGAAGTGTTGGAAGCAAATACACACTCGGGCTTGCAGATCTTGTCCAGCTCACCGAAGGTGGTCTTCTTAACTTCCATGTTCTCAAATGCAGCTTCTACGATCAGATCGCAGTCTGCACACAGATCTTCCTTCAGGCCCGGAGTGATCTTAGCTACGATAGCGTCAACAGCCTCCTGAGTCATCTTTCCTTTTTCTACCAGTCTTGCATAGCCTTTTACGATCTTGGCCTTGCCGCCGTCAGCCCACTCCTGCTTGATATCGCAAAGAGCTACTTCATATCCGTCTACCTGGGCAAATGCCTTTGCAATGCCCTGTCCCATAGTACCTGCACCGATAATACCTACTTTCATGGTAAATCCTCCTGATTTTATACTTTTATATTCGTAATGATTAGCAGTTCTTAAAAGGCTCTTTTACCTTCTCCTTGTTCTTGTCAAGGAAGAAAGCCATACCATACTTCTGATCTTCTGTCTCGAAGCAGTCACCGAACAGCTTCTCTTCGATCACTACCGCCTGATCCATATCTGCATCCAGGCCTTCGTTAATAGCCTTCTTGCAGTTGCGGACTGCGATGGGAGCATTCTTTGCAATGGTGGCTGCCATCTTCTGTGCTGCTGCCAGCATTACTTCCTGTGCACTCTTTACCACATTGCCGTCTGCATCTACTTCTGCGCTGTAAACTTCGTTTACCAGACCGATTCTGTAAGCGTCTGCTGCCTTGATATTGCGTGCGGTGAAGATCATCTGTTTTGCCATGCCTGCACCTACCAGACGAGCCAGTCTCTGGGTTCCGCCGAAGCCGGGAGTGATTCCCAGTCCTACCTCGGGCTGTCCGAAGACTGCATTGTCGGAACAGATTCTGATATCACAGCTCATGGAAATCTCACATCCGCCGCCCAGAGCAAAGCCGTTGACAGCTGCGATCACGGGAATGGGGAAGGTCTCGATCTTGCGGAATACATCGTTACCCTTCTTACCGAATGCCTCGCCCTCTGCCTTGGTCAGGCTGCTCATCTCTCCGATATCTGCACCTGCCACGAAGGACTTACTGCCTGCACCGGTGATCACCAGACAACGAACCGTTGCCAGATCTACTGCATCCAATGTAGCGTTCAGTTCATCCAGTACCTGAGAATTCAGAGCGTTCAGTGCCTTTTCACGGTTAATGGTGATGGTTGCCACATTACCATTCTGCTCATACAAAATGTAATCCATGTTTTTACCTCATTTCACATTTCAATCAGTATTTTCAAAACCACACTAAGGCGATAGAGATTCTACCGCCCCAGCGAATATTTATAAAATTAATCCTCGATCTTAACGATGGTGGAGCAGCCCATGCCACCGCCGATGCACAGAGTAGCCAGACCGGTCTTGGCACCTCTTGCCTGCATCTCATGCAGCAGAGTTACCAGGATACGGCATCCGGAAGCTCCTACGGGATGGCCCAGAGCGATAGCACCGCCGTTGGGATTCAGCTGCTTATCTACATCGATGCCCAGTTCCTTACCAACTGCTACGGACTGTGCTGCGAATGCTTCGTTAGCCTCGATGATATCGAAGTCTTCGATCTTCATACCGGTCTTAGCCATTACCTTCTTGGTAGAAGCTACAGGGCCGATACCCATAACCTCGGGACGAACACCAGCCAGAGCGCCTGCTACGAAAGTAGCCATAGGCTTAACGCCCAGCTCCTTAGCCTTCTCTTCGCTCATAACAACGATAGCTGCTGCACCGTCGTTGATACCGGAAGCGTTACCTGCGGTAACGAAACCACCGGGATTGATGGCACGAAGCTTAGCCAGACCTTCGATGGTAGAACCATGACGAGGGCCTTCATCGGTATCGAATACGATGGTCTCTTTTTTCTTCTTAACTTCTACGGGAACGATCTCTGCCTTGAAGGCACCGTTCTTCTGAGCTTCTTCAGCCTTTAACTGGCTCTTTAATGCGAACTCATCCAGTTCTTCACGGGTAAGTCCCCACTCTTCGCAGATGTTGTCTGCGGTCTTGATCATATGATAATCATTGAAAGCATCCCAAAGTGCATCTTTAATCATGGTATCAACCATGGTTGCGTTACCCATACGATATCCGTAACGTCCCTGAGGAATTGCGTAAGGAGCCATGGACATGTTCTCCATACCACCTGCTACTACGATATCTGCATCACCGGCCATGATCATCTGTGCTGCCTGGTTCACACAGTTCAGGCCAGAACCACATACCACGTTCATGGTAACTGCGGGAACTTCGATGGGAAGTCCGGCTTTGATAGCTGCCTGACGTGCTACGTTCTGTCCCTGGCCAGCCTGGATTACACATCCCATATATACCTGGTCAACTGCTTCGGGAGCAACGCCTGCTCTCTTCAGAGCCTCCTTGATAACGATTGCGCCCAGCTCCGGTGCAGGAGTTGTGCTTAAGGTTCCGCCCATGGTACCGATTGCGGTACGGCAAGCGCCTGCTAATACAACTTTCTTTGCCATTTGTTTGTCCTCCACTTTTTGTTTTCGTTTGGTTTGCTTTCTGAAATGTAGATTGTTATTTTTTTATCATTTCACTGTCCCCATTTTAACATAGCGAAATCTGTTTTGCAATGCTTTTGTCAAAAAAATAACAAAATAACAAATGAAATTTTTAGAAATCAGAATTCCCGGATTTTTGTAGTGCGGATCCACTCTCTTGTTCCCTCGACTTTCTGCACTTCCTGCGTGTGTTTTGCCAGAAAACAGGTCAGCGGATAGACATCGATCCAGATCTCGTTGTCACTCTCTTTCTGTTCTTCATCAAAGACCAGTTCCAATCCCCAGTGCAGATGGGTTACTTCTATATTATTTACATTTTCTGTGGTACTGTAACCGGTATGTCCCATATAACCGATCACATCCCCCGCCGTCACCACGCTGCCTTCTTCCAGTCCTTCCGCATAGGGGTAGTTCTGCCGCAGATGTGCATAGTAATAGTAGCGCTTATTATCAAAGCTGCGGATACCAATGCGCCAGCCGCCGTACTGGTTCCAGCCCAGGGCTTCCACAGTGCCGGACTCGACAGCAATGATAGGTACACCGACGAGCCCCATCATGTCATGGCCCAGATGCCTTCGTTTATATCCGTAGCTTCTTCCCGCCCCGAAATCATCATAATGAGTATAATCAAATCCTCTCGCAATGGGGCAATAACCTTTTAATCCGTATTTTTTCTGCCAGGTGCTCTGTCCGTCTTCTCCGATCACCTCTGCCTCGTATTCTCCCACCAGTCCTCCCAGCGCCGCGCTGTAAGCTTCCAGATAATACGGATAGTATTTCATATCTTTTGTGAGAGTTTCTATCTCTGCCTCTCCCTCAGCCAGCTTCTCCGCCGTCTCGTTCAGGATCTTCAGCGCCTTTTTGTCAAATTCCCCTCCGGTTCTGGCTGCGGTATATGCAAGCAGCGGGATCCACTCCACATGATGTTCCGTGTCAAACGTATCCACATCCCAGTCATATGCCTGGCAGAGCGCTTCATAGGATACGGTAAAGTCCACCCATTTGATATAATCCTTTCCCGCAGCCGAGGTTGCGGTGACCACCGCCTGTTCCATGCTTTCTGTCCGTCCTGTCTCCCGGAGCAGAAATGCTCCCATCATTATAAACAGAAGCATCACCTCTGCCCGGATCCATGCCCGCATTCTCTTTTCTCTGTCCATTCCCTGTCCTGCTCTCAGTTCCTCCTTACAGGTTATGTTTCTGATTTTTCCGGTATTCAGACAATTCGAAAATCTCCGGGGCATATCATTTCCCATACAACAAAACAGCCTGCCGGAAACTCCGGCAGGCTGTAAATTTGTCTTTATTTAATTTTCTGTCCGGTTTTATACTTCCGGCTCGATCAGTCCGTAGGTATCGCCCTTTCTCTTGTACACTACATTTACCTGATCTGTCTCTGCGTTGCAGAATACGAAGAAGTTGTGTCCCAACAGTTCCATCTGAATGCAGGCATCCTCAGGATACATGGGCTTAATATCGAACTTCTTGGTACGAACGATCTTGATCTCGTCATCGTCTGTGTAATCATTCTCTACATAGGCTTTGCTGAAAGAAGCTGCCGCCTGCTGTTTGTCAACGATCTTGTTCTTATATTTTTTCAACTGTCTCTCAATGATCTCTTCCACCAGATCAATGGATACATACATATCGTTGCTTACCTGCTCCGAACGGATAATGCTTCCCTTTACCGGAATGGTCACCTCAATTTTCTGACGTTCTTTTTCAACGCTTAATGTTACATGTACTTCTGTGTCGGGATTGAAATACTTGTCCAGCTTGCCGATCTTTTCCTCCACTGCTGCTCTTAATCCTGGTGTAACTTCGATGTTTCTGCCAACAATAATAAACTTCATGCTGATCATCCCTTCCAAGTATTTATTTACAAGGTTTTATGTAGCATCCCTTGTATTTATTGTATAGTCATTATAGCACAATAGCACAGCTTTTTGCAACAATTTAAGAAGTTTTTTACTTGTTTTTGACATTCTGTATGTCAACCCTAAAATCGACAAATCCTGTCATTTTATTATTTTTATTACATGTTCACAAAACATTCGTTCCTGTTTTTTCGTAAATTTATCCCCCTTGCAGTGCCGGTTTTTCTGTGGATAATGTGTATAACTTGGTGTATAAGTAACTTTTATCCTATTTTCTGGCATTTTGGATGTGGATAACTTATTTTGTATTTAAATTTCTTTTCTGTCGTTTTTACGTTCGTGTCACTTTTTTTGTATACTTTGTATAGTTCCGGTTTGTCAATCCCCATTTCATCGCGTAACAATATTTTGACAAATTGCACAATTCGTTATACAACTTATAGTTTTTTGCCTTATCGGCACTTAAGTTCCACTGTCCCCACAGCATCCTGTCCACATGGAAAATAAACCGACCACATGACACGGTGCAATCGAGTAGTCTCGCTCATCGTATACACAAAAAAGGCACTGTGTGTTTCCACACAGTGCCTTGTACTTTCTGTTATATAATCAGAAGATCCGTCGAACTGCCAGTACCTTCTTGTAATCCGCATTAGATACGATGATACCGGTCTTGGCGGTAGATGCATGAACGATCTGGCCGTTACCGATATACAGTGCCACATGGCCGGAGTAACAGATCAGGTCACCTGCCTGTGCATTGGCAAGTCCGTCAACCGCGGAACCCTGGCTGCGGTCTGCAGAAGAGGAATGAGGCAGACTTACACCGAAGTTAGCATATACACTCATTACAAATCCGGAACAGTCGGTGCCGTTGGTCAGGCTGGATCCGCCGTATACATAAGGGTTACCAACGAACTGTAATGCATAGTCGGCAACTGCGGTACCCATCTCGCTGTCTCCGCTGGCCGCATAAGTAACTGCGGGAGCGCTGCTGGAAGAGCCAGAACTCTTGCTGCTTGTGGCTGCCTTGGCTGCCGCTGCGGCACGTGCTCTTTCTCTCTCTTCTTTCTCCTTTGCCAGACGCTTTGCTTCTTCCTCTTTGGATTCTGCTTCTACGAATTCCGTATGCAGGGAAACAAATTCTGTAGAGACCCATCCAAGACCTTCCTCGGTATCTACCTGTACCCAGCCATCGGTCTCATCGGATACTACCAGATCGTCCTCCAGAGGAACCAGACCCAGCACCGATGCTTCCAGCGAAGGCTCGGTACGAACTTTCAATGTGGTGGTGTTAACGGTTGCCAGTCGGGTTCCTACCTTCTTGGCAAGTTCTACTGCTTCGTCGCCGGTCACACAGTACTCAGCTTTTACATAACCGGTTACGGAACCGGAAGAAATCTGATACCAGCCGTTCTCCTCGGAAATGAAGAGACCAACGGAATCGTCATACAATTTACCGACGATCTCACCTTCCTCACTGGGCAGGCTTCTTACATTTACATAATCATTTACCTGTGCGATTACCAGATTCTTGAAGGACTCCTCCTCGGATGCTTCCGGGGTGGTATCCATCTGATCGTCACGGATCACAGTCTCAATAATGCTTTCAATCTGTTTCGTGCTTTTGGTACCTGTGGAAAGGCTCTCCAGCTTGTTGCCCTTTGCCAGGGTCAGCTCGATACCGCCGCTGGGCAGTACAGATGAAGATGCTGCTGCATTTGCAGTGATATTCATTCCGGAAAAAGCCATAACCGCTGCCATGGTGCAAACGGTAATTTTTACAGATTTACGAACCATTCTATCCTCCTGAAACTCTTGGAGCTGTCTCAATTTCTTAACTTATTTCTTTACATTTTCAAATCATTTGTTACGAATTTGTTACATCCGTTAACAAATATATCACGCGAACTCCCATTTGTCAATATAGTGAATTAATTGTCAATATTGTAAAAAATTCCCATTTCATGCGGGTTTGCGGTGTTTTTACATAAAAAGAGCCACCATCCAGGTGACTCTTTTCTTTAAATATTCTTCGGTTTTCTTCCGAATTTCTTAATGAATTTATTACTAATCTGTGTCTGTTAACGAAAACGGTTGCAGTAATTTCCCGCGCTGACTGCTGCATTGGCACCGTCTGCCACCGCTGTTACGACCTGGCGCAGAGGTTTCTTACGGATATCTCCGGCCACATAAATGCCGGGGCGGCCGGTCTCTCCGGTCTCATCCGCAGGGATATAACCGTCTTCCCCGACTGCCACCAGTTCCCGCAGCAGTTCCGTGTTGGGATGGATGCCTACAGCGATAAAGATGCCTGCTGCCTCCAGATCTTTTTCCGCTTCTGTCTTCACATTTTTGATACGCAGCTTTTCCACCATGTCCTCGCCACAGATCTCTGTAACCACATGGTCATAGAGAATCTCCACATTAGGGAGACTCTTTAATTCCTCCTGCAATACCATAGCCCCCCGCAGACTATCTCTTCTGTGGATCAGATACACCTTTTCGCAGGTTCTTGCCAGATAGATGGCATCTTCCAGTGCCACGTCACCGCCGCCGACCACAGCCACCGTTCTGCCCCGGAAAAAGGCACCGTCACAGGTAGCACAGTAGGATACCCCCATGCCGTTCAATTCTTCCTCGCCGGGTACTCCTAATCTGGCATGTTCCGCACCGGTGGCAAAGATCACCGTACGGGTCTCCAGTTCCTGGTTGCCCGCATAGACGCATTTGTAATCGCCTCGTTCTTCCACACTGTGTACCGTAGCCTCCAGGAACTCCGCTCCCAGTTTCTCTGCATGATGCCGGAACGTCATTCCCATATCGAATCCACTGATGCCGGGAAGTCCCAGATAGTTATCCACCTCATAGGTATTGAGGATCTGACCGCCGCTCATGGGCTTTTCTTCTATAATAAGTAGATTCAGTCCCGCTCTCTTACCATAGACTGCAGCTGACAGCCCTGCGGGACCGGAACCGATAATGATCAAATCGTACATAATTTTCTCTCCTTTTGTCCAGTGTAGCAGTTCCCCTATGGAAAAGCAAGTCCATCTGTGCTACACTCGTTTTACAGGTTTTTAGCATCCGGCACTGTTTTATCTCCAAAGCTTGCTGTAGAATAGCGGAACCCGTGGTAGCTGATGGACTTTGCGGATGACTTATGCCGGGCTGCCGCCGTGAATGAAAAACAATAATTCAGAAAGGATACTTTACATGAATACAATAAAGAACGCACCGTTGGCTCTTGTCACCGGTGCCTCCCGCGGCATCGGTAGGGCCATCGCAGAAGCCCTGGCCGAAGCCGGCTACCATCTGATCCTCACCTGTAGCCATACCTTGCCGGACCTTCAGGAAGTGGCTGCCTGTTTAGAAGAAAAATATGGCATCACCTGCACCGCCATGGCTGCGGACGCATCGAAACCCGCTGCCATCGAAAAAGTTTTTGCCTCCCTGGACCATCTGGATGTACTGGTCAACAACGCCGGAATCTCTTACATTGGTCTGCTCACGGATATGAGTGTCGAAGAATGGCAGCATGTCCTGAATACGAACCTGAGCTCCTGCTTCTACACCAGCCGTCTGGCAGTGCCTCTGATGCTGCTGAAGCACAGCGGACGCATTATCAATATTTCCTCCGTCTGGGGAAATGTGGGAGCTTCCATGGAAGTGGCTTACTCCGCCTCCAAGGGTGGTGTGAACAGCTTCACCAAAGCACTGGCCAAGGAGCTGGCTCCCAGTAATATCCAGGTCAACGCCATCTCCTGCGGTGTTATTGATACTGCCATGAACCACTGCTTCTCCGCCGAGGAAATGAACGCCCTCCGGGAAGAGATTCCCGCCGACCGTCTGGGCCAGCCGGAGGAAGTCGCAAAACTTGTCCTCCAGCTCATCCAGGCGCCAACCTATCTCACCGGACAGATCCTTACCCTTGACGGAGGCTGGCAATAACACTCTCCGCCGATTCTCCCGGTACCAGTGATGCCACGATCCGCTCCATCTCTTCTTTGGATCCAGCATCCCGGCACCGGAGGATCAGATGTTCCTTCTCCGTCTCTGTCAGTGCCGCATAGCCTTGCATGGCCTGTTCATTTATCGCCAGCGCCATGCCGAATCCTACCGGCAGTTCATTCAAGGGAAACGCTTCTGTTCCGCCGATTCCCCCAGTCAATCCATCCATTGCAAACTCCTTTCCCGCGTTCTGCGAAGATGCCTCATTTTACAGGCATCCTGTTTTTGCATAACAATCGTGCACTTGATCGATAACATATGCAAAATTATGTTATCGATCAAGTGCTACTGTTTAGTCTGTGCAGGAGGAATCTGCGATATACAAAACGAAAAATCGCTCTTTGTAAATGAAAATCTCACGAATAACGGTATTCTCCGCCATCCGTGAGATTTTCAGTTTGGTTTCTGTCTGTCAGGTATCCAACATTATTTTCCGGCAAGATATTCTCTCATATGTTCTCTGATATGCTCGAACTGTTTTCTCGTCTGAGGATTCCGTGATTCAAAATTCATCATCTTATCCAGATACCCCTGTCTCTTCACAATACGGCAGCTCTCTGGATAGACCAGCTCGTACACCAGTGAAATATGTCCCACCACGTTGTCCACTGCTGTTTTCTTCAGGGATCGTAGTACGGCATGCTCCTCATCAAAGCTCTGCAGTACTTCCGGCGTCACTTCCTCCTGATATAATACCTCTGTGTCCACATTGTAGATCTCTTCCAGAGGGAATTCCACATTGACCTTCAAAATATCAATCTTATCCGCATCCCGTAAGATATGGCAGAACATTGCCGTACGTTCGTCCAGTCCCTCCGGAATCCGGTAGGCGCTGTGATAAAACACCGCCGTCCACAGAAGCTCATCGCAGGAAGCATCTTCTACGAAATCCCGGATACTGATTCCGGCATCTGCCTGAATTTCCTCGGGCAGGCTTTCTTCGCTTCCGGAAGCAAGTCCGTGTTTCTCTGCCCAGACCTTGCCAAATAAAATCCTTGCTCCGTATTTCGCATGATCGATGGAATCTGCATCGGTGAAGGTACCATATACCCGCTGCTGTTCAAAGCGTCCCACATCATGGAGCAGTCCGGTCAGCCACGCAATGTCCACCTCTTCCTCCGGAAGGTCCAGAGATCTGGCGATCTGCTGACACAATCCGCAGACCCGGTAGGTGTGTTCTATTTTCAGGCGGATCATGTCCCGGCTGCTGTCATAACGGTCCGTGTATTCCTGAAATGCTGCCAGTGCTTTTTCTCTGTTGATCTTCATTGTTCGTTGCCTCTTTTGCCTCTTATCTCTTATATCATGTTTCATGACTCATGACCTGTTCGGTTTTTTCAAATCCATTCCTTCTTATCTGATGGTTTTTGTCTCTGTCAGGCCTTTTTCTCTGCCATCTGTACATATACCAATTGGTATACCACTACACAGATCACTGCAATCACCAATAACAGTCCCAGTTCCAATGCCCAGGTGGGAATGGCAGCGGCGCATATCACGGTTAAGAAGTCCACTGCAAAATGCAGTCCGAAGGCTGCTGCCAAATGCAGCTTTCTGCCAGTCTTCACCGCACTGTATACAAGAATCGACAACGCGATCTGCAGAGCGATCGCACTGATCCGCTCCACCGGTGCGAGATAGAACTGGTAAGCCGGCGTGATCCAGAGAACAGAGAGCTGATGGTAGGTTACCTCCTGTTGTGCGGGCTCCAATGCCGCCATAGTCTTCTCCATCAGACCACCGTTGATCATGGCTGCAGTAAGGAGATTGCTCATAGAAGACATACCAAGAATCAGAAAAGCTTCAATGCCGCCATGTCCGGCGCCGTACATCAACGCATTTTCCCGGGTAAGATGTTTTTTCAGGCAGAATTTCATGGCGATCCACCGGCCGGTCTCTTCGAATAGAGCCGCTGCCACACCGCCGTATAAGCCATATAGCCAGATATTATCCTGCAATACACTTCCTGTCAGCATAAGCACGATGGCATGACAGATCTGTTCTAAGATCATGGCAAATCCTACAAAGATACCGCAGCCGATGAAAAATGCCGGCATCCATGCCCTTGTCTTCTTATAGATAAAGATACATAAAAATATGGGTAAACCCACGGATAATAGCAGAGATATCACCATCCCCACCATGCTTGCACCGCTTACGGTTCCCCAGATCATTGCTGTTTCCGTTACACTCTCAACTGCCATATATTCTCCTATCTGAGCGCCTCTCCGCACTTTGTTGTTTTATGATTTCTTTGTAACTATTCAGAACCCCATTCGCAAAACCGCCTCTGAATAGTTACATTTCTTCATCTGTATTGTAAGCTTCTCCGGAAAAAGGTAAGAAAACCTTCCTCTACCGCCACCTGATCCACCGCCGTCTCCGGCAGATCATAGAAATATTTCCCGGTTCCGGGATCCAGGGAAATGCTGTCCAGCGGAAACCCCTCTCTGCGGATGCTGCTGTGGGGTACATCCGTCAGCCAGAATTTCTCACTTTCCATGTCAGGCTCCATCGCCTCATATACATGTTCCTCATCCTGCACATAGCAGATGGCATTGCGGTATTTTGCCGTAAGCCTTCCATAGCGTTTGACCAGTCCGATATAATGCTCCAGCATCTGCTCATCCGTCAGATATACACCGTTCACCGTACGCACATGTACCCCGGGCTGGACCGCCTCCGGGACATCTTCAAAATACAACCCGGAATCACAGGAAAATACCGGCATACGAAAAGCTTCATAATAAGCATGCGCTTTCTGCCTGGCATTCTCCAGAGGCGTATTGCCTGTCTCCAGGACATCGGGGATCTCCACCCCCTGTGCCTGCAGATCCTGCAGGCTGATCAGTTCAATGCCAAGTCCGGCTATGCGGTTCTGCATGGCAGCTACCTTTGCCGGATTGCCGGTACCGTATAACAGTTTCATAAGCGTTGTCCTGCTTCCTTTCCGGTCAGATCAGCGCCGGTGTCTGTGCCAGGACAGAGATAATCGCGATCGCCGCCAAAATCACAACAACTACCACTACTGCAACAATGATCTTCTTTTTCATATATGATACCTGCTCTTTCTAACTCTTTTATACTTTTGCATCCCATGGACTAATGATGGCATATTTCAAGGACAATTTCAAGGATTATGAAAATATTCGAGATGGCTCCACTTTCTCGCCCGGCCAGGATTTTCTGAGTGCTGCATAGGAAACCAGGAAATTGGCAAGCCAGCCTGCAGGCACAGCAAGCCAGACAAAGTCAATGCCAAAACGCGGTGCACAGATCAAAGCCACAGACAAGCGGATCGCAAGGTTTACCATATTGGCAATGAGGAACGGTCGCATGATGCCGAGTCCGCGAAGAACTCCATCGGTTGCCATTTTAATTCCCATGAAGATAAAGAAGTAACCAAGCCATCTCATATAATCTCCGGACACCTGATAAGCCAGCGCGGTTCCGTCTTTTCCAAGAAATAGCGAAGAAATCTGCGTGTGCAGTGTTTCAATGACAAGAAAGGCAACCACCGCAAAACACACGTCCAACACCAATGCCGCATGATAACCTTTTTTGATACGCTCAGTTTTGCCTGCCCCAAGGTTCTGGGAAACATACGGCGAAACTGCATTACCGATGGACACGAAGATCAGGGAAAAAACATTTTCCACCCGCATCGTCGCCGCATATCCTGCAAGTGCCTGTGTGCCGAAGGGATTTACCACTGCCTGTACGATCATCATACCAATCGACACGGTAGACTGCTGCAGAACCGAGGGCACTGCGATCCGAAGCATCGAGCGCAGCTTACGCCCGTCAAACCACTGAAACGGACTTTGGTATCGCCGCATCCGGTATAAGAAAATCAAAAGTGAAAAAACAGCGGAAATTCCCTGGGCAATCAGAGTTGCAAGCGCTGCACCGAATACACCAAGCCCCAGACCGGCTACCATCCAAAGATCCATCACAATATTCAGGATGGATGAAAAGATCAGCAGCCCCAGTGGAATTTTTGATTCACCGATGGAAGTGAACATGGTGGAGAGAATATTGTACATGAACAAAAACGGAAAACCCACAAAATAGACCCGCAAGTACAGTACCGCTTCCTCCAGAATATCGACAGGGGTCTGTAACCCGCTCATCATCGCATGGGAAAAGCAAAAGCCAAAGACACCAAGGAGGATGCTCAGAAGCAAAAAGCTGATCAGTGACGTAGACACAATGGTTTTCATTTTGCCATACTCTTTGGCGCCGAAATAGCGACTCACAAGCACACCAGCACCGACACCGGCACCCAGTGCCACACAAATGAAAACATTCGTCAGGGCTGCACAGGCACCCACCGCTGCCAGTGCAGAGGAACCCACAAACTGACCGACGATAATGGAGTCAGCCATATTGTATACCTGCTGAAAAAAGCTGCCGAGAATCATCGGCATTGCAAAAACCGTCAGCGCTTTCAGCGGTGCATCGGTAATCAAATACTCATCTTTTGACATGATCATATTCCTCCACAGTTCCTTCAGCATTCTTCCATGGCTTCTTCAACTCGTTCATCTGCATCTTCTGGAAGTTGGATGGCATCCAGCTTTCGCGCGAAAAGTTCAATCATCGCAGGATACTGATTTGTAATTGGGTGATTAAACCGATAAAACTGCGGCACACCTTCTTTCTTTATATGCAGCAATCCCATTTCTTCAAGCTGTTTCGATGCCCTTGATATAGAAGTAGGTGTCAGTTCCAAGTTCTTCGCGGCTTGACTTGTAGATAGTTCCTGTTCGCCTCCAATCTTAACTCTTTTTGAGTTAAGATACAATATTTGAGTTAAGAACAGTTGAAAATCAACATTATCAAATATTATTTTTACGCAAAAAAAGCCCGATGCAACATGAGCATTACACCCACACTGCACCGGAACTTGTTTTTTGCATCCGTTTCCAGAATCACCGGCACGCCCAGCCGGTCGCCCTCGGCAAAGACAATATCCAGCACCTTTCGCATATAGCCCTGCCGCTGATATTTCTCCCGCACACAGACAAGCCCAACGAAAATGTAGGGCTTCCTTTCCTTGTCCATGCTGTCTTGCAGGGAAGCCCCTCCCCGCTTGATAGCGATACCAAACTGCAGAAGGCGCTTCATGTCCGATACTGCTTTTGCGGCATACCAATATGCCGCCCACTATTATCTGACCTTCATGCAGAAATCGCAGCGATCATTTCCGCGCCCCAGCGTCATGCTTCTCTCCCAGATCAGCTTCGGATGCAGCC